>Ga0307373_10003345_pt1 | contig 27940 bp, 25 predicted proteins | sample OX2MG_FD_202534 | JGI IMG/M metagenome (GOLD analysis project Ga0307373, IMG submission 202534) | Soil microbial communities from Risofladan, Vaasa, Finland - OX-2 | ecosystem: Environmental > Terrestrial > Soil > Coastal area > Acid sulfate soil | place: Finland: Risofladan, Vaasa | collected... | reverse complement strand
ACCCCGGGGGGGGGGCGCCGGGCCTGCGGGGCCGCCCCCGCCCCCCACAGCGGCAGGCGCTGGCGCGAGAGCCGGCGAACTTGCGCCGCCGCCGGCCGCTGCGCCTGCCGGCGCGGCAGGCGCGGCAGGTGCGCCTGGCGATGCGTCGCTTTGGTCCTGCGGGTTGTTTCTGTCCTGTGGATTTTCGGGCGTCATCGATGCGTCGGCGCGCGCGCGGCGCTCTTCTCATTGGCAATTTATCAATGGGTCGATAATCCGGCAATTGCAGGGCCGGCGATTGGCGCGCCGCGCCGGGCGGCGCGCGGTTTCGGCTTTCAACCGACCGCCGCTTTTGACTATGCTTGGGCGAGCGCTCGTCCCGGAGATTCGATTGCCTGCCGATGGATCTCGAATTCACGGCCCACCATCGCGAACGCGTGGCGGCGCTCGGCGGATATTGAACATCATCGGGTGCATCGAGTGAAATTCGATCTTTTCTACCAGTTGCCGTCGGCGGACTCGCAAAACCCGGTCGCGCGCTGCCGTGAGTTGGTGGCGGAAGCGGTCGAGGCCGACCGGCTCGGCTTCGACACGTTATGGCTGGCCGAGGTCCACTTCACGCCGCGCTTTTCCGTGATGCCGGCGCCGCTGCTCCAGCTCGCCGCGATCGCCGAACGCACGACGCGGCTGCGCCTGGGGATAGCCGTCAACCTGCTCCCGCTGCATCATCCGGTGCGCCTGGCCGAGGAGATCGCCACGCTCGACGTGCTTTCGGGCGGGCGGGTCAACTTCGGCGCCGGGCGCGGCGCGTTTCCCAGCAACTACCACGGCTACGGCGTCGACATGGCGACGGGCCGCGAGCGCTTCCAGGAGATGCTCACGTTCATCAAGCGCGCGTGGACCGAGGATCGGCTGAGCTTTCGCGGACGGTTTTACGAAGTCGACGGGGTCGAGGTAATCCCCAAGCCGGTGCAGCGTCCGCATCCGCCGTTTCGCCTCGCCGCCAACAGTCCCGACACCTTCAGCTTCGCCGGCGCCAACGCCTATCCGATTTTCGCCGGCGGCGCGGTGAATCCGATCAATGTGCTGCCGGAGCGGCTGGCGGTCTATCACAGCGCGCTGGCGGCGGCGGGCAGGAAGCTGCCGGAGGACTGGCTGGCGGCGATGTTCCTGACTTTCGTGGGCAAGGACCAGGCCGCCGTGCGCACGACCATCGAACCGAGCCTCGGAAACTACTTCCATACCATCACCGAAACTATCCGCCCCGAGAGCATTGCGCAGCCCGACGAGTTCCAGCGCGTGATCGAGCGGATGCGCACGATCAAATATGAGGACGTGGACTCGCTGATGGGCGTGTTCGGTGAGCCGCAACGCTGCGTCGACCGGATCGCCGCGCTGAAAGAGAAATTCGGATTCACCCGGATGGTGTGTTGGTTCGAGATCGGCGGCCTGAGCGGCCATCGCAACCTGATCGACGCGATGCGCCTGTTCGCCGAGCGCGTGATGCCGCACTTCGGCTGAAAACAGTTCGATGGCGGGATGGTATGCGTGCCGGGCGGCGAGCGCTCCTCCGGCATTGCCTACCCGTCGCTGGAAGCGTCGCCGCCACTGGCGCCGTTACCCAGCGAGCGCAGGATGTCGGTCTTGGTGACGATCCCCTCGAGCGTTCCATCGCGCGATTCCGTGGCTGAGGTCACCAGCAGAATCTGCGGCGCGTTCTCGCGCGCGAGCTGGCGCAAGGCTTCGTCGAGGTCGGTGTCCGGTGTGATCCGGCTCACCTGGGAATCGGCGATATCGCCCACCCGCGTCTGTTCCCAGCTCTCCACCGGCACCTTGCTCAGCGCCCACACCGGCACCGTACCGACGGTGCGCGCACCGTCGTAGACCGGAAAAATCGCGTAGCGATGATGCGCCGCGACGCTGTCGGCAAACGCGCGCAGCGTCGAGGAAGCCTGCACTCCGACGACGTGACGCTGCATCACATCGCCGACCTTCATTCCGCCGAGTTCTTTGACGCGCGCCGTCTGATGAAGGTGTTGGTCGCCAGAGGCCGAGGCCTCGCCGGAGACCGCGTACGCGATCGCCGCGCCGATGAGCGTCGGGATGATGTAGGAATGGCTGCCGCTGGTCTCGGCCACGAACACGACCGCCGCCAGCGGGGTCTTATAGCCGGCCGCGATGAACGACGCCATCCCGACCGCTGCGAACAGGTCACCGCGTGAGGAATGCACCACCAACCGGGAGAATGCCTTGCCGATTGCGCCGCCGCTCAGAAACAGCGGCACGAACATCGCGCTCACTCCGCCGCAGCCGAGCGAGAACAGCGTCGCCAAAAGCTTCGCTATTGCGAATATCACCAGCTCACCTGAGCCGCGCGAATGGTTCAGGATCATGTCGACCGCCTCGTAATTGGGGCCCAGCGGGATGAGCTTGCCGGGATAGAGCGTGACGTAGGCCAGGCCGCAAATCCCCGTGAGCAGGCCTCCTATCAGCAGCTTGACCGTATGCGGCTTGCGCAGATTAACGAAAAAGTTGCGCGTGCGCCGGAAGCCAAGGACGAAGTTCATCGCGATGAGCCCGCAGATCACTCCGAGCAGCGCCGACCATAGCAGGTCACTGTCCGAGAAGGGCGCGGCACCGCCGAAGGCGAAGAGCGGTGCCGTACCCATGAAGGCGACCAGCACCGCGTAGGAAACCACCGAGGCGATGAGTGAGGGCAACAGCGCCTCGTGCGCGAGATCGTCTTTGTACGGCATCTCGAGCGCGAAGATCAGTCCGGTCAGCGGCGCACGAAACACCGCCGCCATCCCGGCCGCCGCGCCGCTGATCAGCATGATGCGCCGGTCGCGCGGCTCGAGCTTCAGCCCAAGGCGCTTGAGCTTCGTCCACAGCCACGAGCCGATCGCGCCGCCGCCATAGATGCTCGGCCCCTCCAGCGCTGCGCTGCCGCCGAAACCGACCGTGGTGACCGCGGCGAGCAGCTTGTACCAGAACGGATGTATGTCGATGTCGCCCTGATGCTCGTGGTACGACCGGATGATCTCTTCGCTGGAATGGTTATCCGGGTCATGCGTCAAGAATTGCATGATGAGTCCGGTGAGCAGGAAACCGAAGAGCGTCACCGGAATGATCGCGCCGTGATGGTTGAGCAGGAATGGGAGAATCGCGGCCCAGATGCCGTCGAGGATGAGCATCGCGATTGCGGTGATCACGAGGCCCGACGCTATCCCGATAACGGGTGCGACCAGCAACCACTTCCGGATGTCGCGCGAATAGGTCGCGGACAGATCCTCGCTGACCAGCGCCGAACATTTGCGGATCAGCGGGTTGTCGAACCATCGCGAATTTCCTATTGACGCCAGAAAGCCCACCCCGAAAACCTCCTTCGCCTGATGGCCGCCGGACTGCGCGCGTCGCGCCCGCGGAATCCGGCGAATGCTGTGCCGATGTGCAACGTTTGTTGCGATAACGACCTACGGCGTATCGTTCGCGACCCGGGAGTCCCGCGCCGCCCACTCGATACTGAAGTGCGCGGCTGACTATCGCTGTACTTTATAGCGAGCCACAAGGGGTTTGCAGCTAAACTTTGTCAATGATTTCGCCAGCCGCCGTTCTCGCGGCGGAGACCACTGGGTCGGGTAAAATTGAACGTGGACAGTTCAAGCACATGACAGCGCGCACGCCATGATGGCACGGCAATTGTATTAAAAATTGTGACGCGGACCAACGTTCCGTGGGGACGCGGCCCTGAATCGCGTTACTTCCGCCGCGATTGAATGTATAGTGGAGGGGGGCGAGGCAGTATGGATACCAACGAACAAGCGCCGCCGGAATTTGGCGTCCGGGTCTTCCTGGTCGAGGATAATCCCGAACACTCCTTCATCGCGGTAACCGTGATTCGCCAGGTGCTGGGCGATGCGAGCGAAGTTATCGTGGCCGAAAATGCCGAGGAGGCGGTGGACCTGATTCAGCAGTTTACCGACACGGATCGGCCGGACCTGATGCTGGTCGACCTGCGTTTGCCTGACAACGGCGGCTTCGCCGTATTGTCGGCGGCGCGTGCGCACGACCCGTGCTCGCATGTGCCGATGTTCGTGATCACCAGCTCGCTGTACGATCTCGACATCGCGCAGAGCTACGAGCTGGGCGCTTCGGCGGTGCTGTGCAAGCCGCTCTCGCGCGCGATCCTCAAGGAGGAACTCGCGCGCATCGGCGTGATTCCCGGCAAGCCGTCTAAATCGGTGCCTGCTTCGTCCTGAAGTCGTTCTTCAGCTCTCCCCGGGCGTTAGCCGCCTGACGCGTTGCGTGTGCTGCCGCCGCGCCTGGGTTGCAGCGGTATAGTTTGCCATTTATTACCCGCGCGGACCTGATTGAAAAGCCCGGCTTGAAAGCGTGGAGTTTGACGGGAATTCCGCGCTTGACGCAAAGTCTCGACCGCCTCGCCCAAAATGCCTTGCGAAGGCCTGATTTTGGGAGGCCGCATGGGGCGGCCCGCCCGGCGGCCATCAGAAAATCGCCACCGGATTTACCGGCGACGCGGTCCCGCGCTCCAGGATAAGCGGCAGCATCGTGAACATGAACTCGTAGCGCGCGAAGCGCGCGCAGGCGGCGCCCAAAGCTTCGAGGTCGGCGTTGTCGATCAGATGCACCCCCATCGCTACCAGCATCCCGACGTGGATCGGGAAAATCAGCTCGTTGCCGTAGCCGGTCGGCAGCACGTCGCTCACCCCGTCGCATCCCAGCACCGCGACCCGCCGCTGGTGGAGCCACGGCAGGCAGCTGGGATCGAGCCCCGCCATCCCTTCGGTGCGGCTGTCCCATGCGCCGAGCTTTTTCTGCCGCGCCATTCGCCCGGTCCGGATCAGCAGCACGTCGCCTTCCTCGACGCGCACGCGATGGGCGCGTTCGGCGGCGTCGAGGTCCTCGGGGAAGACGCGATCGCCCGGCTCCATCCATTCGACATTTTTGAGCCGCGCGACGTCGAGCAGCACGCCGCGGCTCACGACGCCGTCGCGGGCCACGTCGATCCCGCATTTGTGCGTGCCCCACCGTCCGACCTCGCTCGAGCTGAAGCCGTTGTACATCTTGCGCTCCCAGAACACGTGGCAGAGCGCGTCGAGATGGGTGAACGCCATCCCATGCGGCGCGATCGCGAAGTAATCCATCGCGGCGGGCAGGCCGGGCCCCGAGTAGAGCATCACGTGCGTGACCGGGGTGGGATTGTCGGGCCCCGAAGCGGTCGCGAGCGGCAGGGCCATCGAGACCGTCTCGCCGCTTTGGACCAGGCGGCCGGCGGCGGCGCGCTTTTGCGGCGTGATGAAGTTGAGCGCGCCGCGCTGGTCGTCCTTGCCCCAACGGCCCCAGTTGCTGAGCTTCTCGAACAGGCCCTTCACTTCGGCGGCGCTGAGTCTGGGTGTGACGGTGCCCATCGGCTTCTCCCGGATCGGTCTGGTTAGGCCCGTCCAATAGCACGGGCCGGTCGATCCCGCCTAGCCGACGCGCATGATGATATGATCATCGGCAACGGCGATCGGGGCGTGGGGCGCACGCCGACAAGCGCGCGGGAGAATCGACGAAATTGGGCAATCGGGATATTGAAGCGGCGCGGACTTATCACGCGACGACCAAACATTCGTACACCAGTGTGCGGACCGACGGGCATCATCTGGACTGGGACAACCGGCCGATGCCCTACAAGCTTTACCCCGAGGTGTCGGGGCTCGCGCTGCCGCGCGACTTGAGCCTCGCGCGAACCCCGGCGCTGCGGGCGATCGCGGCGGACGACGCACCGGGCGGCGGCGAGCTTACGCTCGAGGCGCTGACGCGAATCCTGTTCTGCGCCGACGGGCTGACGCGGCGCACCAGGGTCGGCGGCGAGGATTACCATTTCCGCGCCGCGCCGTCGGCGGGCGCGCTTTACCCGGTCGAGATTTACGCCGCCGTGGCCGAGGCCGGCGAACTGGAGCAGGGGCTGTACCATTTCTCGCCCGCCGACCTGCGCTTGCGCGGGCTCCGCCGTGGCGACTGGCGCGGACTGATCGCGCGGGCGGCGGCGGGCCGTTCCTCGGCGCTTCAGGCGCGTGCGGTGCTCGTGCTGAGCGCGATCTTCTGGCGCAGCACATGGAAGTATCGCGCCCGGGCCTATCGCTACTGCTTTTGGGACGCCGGCACGATGCTCGCCAATCTGCTTGCCGCCGCGGCGGCCGAGGGCCTTGGCGCCGAACTGGTGAGTGCCTTTGCCGACCCGGAGATCGAAGCGCTGCTCGGGATCGACGGCGAGCGCGAGGGTGCGCTCTGCCTGGTCGCGCTCGGCAGTGGCGCCGCCGCGCGCGGTGCCGAGCCGGAGCTGCGGCCGCTCGGCCTGGAGACGATTGCGCTCTCGCGCGAGGAGGTGAGCTACCCGGTCCTGGTGCGGATGCATCAGGCGTCCCGGTTGCTCGATCGCGAGGAGGTGGCTGCCGTCGCCGACGCTCGAGTCGATCCTATCCCGCCGCCGCCGCCCGCGGCGCGCGCGGTGAAGCCAGAGCCCCTGGATGCGAGCGCGGGGCTGAGTCTCGGCGAGACGATTCTAAGACGCGGATCGACGCGCGTGTTCGCGCCTAAACCGATCGCGGCCGAGGAGTTGGCGACGATCATCGCGGCCTCGAGCCGTCATCCGCGAGCCGACTTTCCGCCGCAGAGCGACACCTACCTGATCGTGAACGCGGCCGACGGGATGGAGCCGGGGGCGTACTATTATCGGCGGCAAAGCGGCGCGTTCGAGCTGCTCAAGGCCGGGAACTTCCGGCGCGAGGCCGGCTACCTATGTCTCGAGCAGCCGCTGGGCGCCGACTGCTCGGCGCTGGTTTGCTACATGGCCGACCTCGAGCGCGGACTCGGAGCGCTTGGCAATCGCGCGTACCGCGACGCTCATCTGGAGGCCGGGTTGCACGGCGGCCGGGCCTACCTGGCGGCCTACGCGCTCGGACGCGGGGCGAGCGGACTGACTTTTTACGACGACGAGACCACGGAGTTTTTCGCCCCGCACGCCGCCGGCAAGAGTCCGCTCCTGATGGTGGCGATCGGCGTGCCGCGCTCGTCCGACGACGAGACCTGACCACGATTTCCGAATAGGCCGTCTCGACCAGACGGCTCCGCCGCCGCGCGCCTTCGACTACTTGCTCGGCGCGTGCGCGATCGCGGCGGCGGCCGCCTCGACCGCCGCCGTCATCATTTCCAATGTCATACTGGGGGCCTGGCGATGGCGCACCGCCTGGCGCGCGGCGTAGGGCAGATGGATGAAGCCGGCGGCAACCTCCGGCCGCGCGCGCAGCGCATATAGCGTCGCGTACATGACCGCGTTGCATACGTATGCGCCCGCGCTCAGCGAGAGCGCCGCCGGAATTCCGCGGCGCGCGAGCGCACGCAGGATGGCGCGCAGCGGAAGCCGCGCGAAAAGCGCGTCCGTGCCGCCGCGCACGACCGGCGTCCCGGCCAGGCCGCCGTCGCTCTCCCGCCCGGCGCGGCGCTCGAGCAGGTTGATGGCGACCTTCTCCAGCGAAATCGCGGGACGCTCGCCCGCCTGCCCCAGCCCCAGCACGGCGTGCGGACGCAACCGCCGGATCGCCGCCGCGATCGCGCGCACCGCACGCGGTGCGCTGACCGGCAGCCTCACCGCCCTGACGGTAAGTCCGCCAAGCTCGCGGCCATCAAGCCGCGCGGCGACTTCCCACGACGGATTGCTGCGCTCGCCGCCAAACGGCTCGAAGCCGCTCAGCAGCAACACGCCGCGTCCGCGGCCGGCTTGCGCGCGACGTTCTTGCGCAAGCCGCGCGCGCTTCATTTGCGGCGCGGATGCCCGATCGGCAGGTCTTCGCGGTTTCCCCATTCGCCCCACGACCCGAGGTAGTTGCGCACGCGATCGAAGCCCGCGAGGCGGAGCGCGTAGTACGCATTGGCCGAGCGATAGCCGCCCTGGCAATACGCAACGATCTCGGCCTCCGGAAACAGGCCCAGCCGCTCGAAGGCGGCGCGCAGCTCGGAGGGCTGCTTGAACGCGCCGCTGGCGGCCACGTTGTTGACCCAGTCCAGATGCACCGCGCCGGGCAACGCTCCCGCGCGCCGCGCGCGCACACGCTCGCCGAAATACTCTTCGTCGGTGCGGACGTCGAAAATTCGCACGTCGGCGCGGCCGAGCCGCTCGACCAGGTATTCGTTGGAGGCGAAAATCTCCGCGCGCGGCGCCGCCGCAAACGCGCCCGGCATCACCGGCTCGACGGCGGTGGTGAGTTCGGCGCCCGCCAGTTTCAGACCGCCGTCGAGAATGCGCACGCGCCGATGGCCCATGTACTCGGCGAGCCACGCCATGCGCGTCGCGCGCATCCCGGAGTCATTTTCGTAACAGACCAGCGTTTCGTCGCCGGTTATGCCGAGCGCGGAGAAGATCCATTCGAGCTGCGCCCGCGCCTCGCTCATCCCGCGCTCGCTGGTATCGGAGTAGTGGAACGGAAAAGGATCGAAATGACGCGCGCGGCTCAAATGGCCGGCGCGAAAGTCGGCCGCCGGCCGCGTATCGATCGGCACCACGCTCCGCTCCGCGCGATGCTCGCGGAGCCAGCGCGCATCGACCAGGAAGTCGTTTTGCTCTCCAGCCATCATGTGCCTCTCGTCGTTATGGTTTCACTGCCATGTGTCGTTCCGAGCCGGGCGTTACGGCGCTTCGCTCTCCCTGGCCGGCGCCGCCCTGCCGACCGCCTCGGCGATCGAACTCAGTCCGTCGCGGTGCAGCAATTCCAGCAAGCCCTCCTTTATTCGCCGCACCAGGTCCGGTCCCTCGTAAACCACTCCCGTGTACAACTCGACCAGGGTCGCGCCCGCGCAAATGAGCCGGTAAGCATCCTCGGCGCCGAACACTCCGCCGACGCCGATTATCGGCATTTTGACCCCGGCGCGGCGGCGAATCTCCGCGACCATCGCGACCGCCCGCTTGTGAAGCGGCGCTCCGCTCAGCCCGCCCTCGTGCTCCGACCGCACGCCCATCGCCGCGCGCGCGGTCGTGGTGTTGCAAGCGACCAGGCCGTCGACTCCGGCCGCGGCGACCGCCTCGCACACCGAGGCCAGCACCGGCGCGTTAAGATCGGGCGCGAGCTTCACCAGCACGGGCCTGCGCGGAGTGAGCTTGATGGCCTCGCCCATGATCGGACGCATCAGAGGCGCCAGGCGCGCCGCCGACTGCCAATCGCGCAACCCCGGTGTATTCGGCGAGCTGACGTTGATCACGATAAAATCGGCCATCGCGCCCAACCGTGCGACCATCGCTGCGTAATCCGACGCCACGCGCTCCCGCGGCGTGTCCTTGTTGGGCCCCAGGTTCAGCCCCAGCCGAATTTTCAATCCCCGCCGCCGCAGACGCTGAAGCCGGCGCGCCGCCGCTTCCATCCCGGCGCTCGGAAAGCCCAGCCGGTTCACCAGTGCGCGATCCTCGGGCATCCGCCACAGGCGCGGGCGCGGATTGCCGGGTTGCGCCAGCGGGGTCACCGTGCCCAGCTCGGCGAAGCCGAAACCGAGCGCCTGCCATCCGGCGACCGCGCGAATATCCTTGTCCATGCCGGCCGCCAGCCCGATCGGGTTGGAGAACCGGATGCCCCACGCAGCCGTGGCCAGCGCGGGCGGGTCGGGCGGGGGCTTGCGCAGTATCGCGAGCGGCCGCATCATTGCGAGCGTCAAGCGATGCGCGCGCTCGGGATCGAGCTGGAAAAGCAGCGGCCGCAGGACGCGGTGGTAGAAGGTCTCGGTGGGCGGCGCCATGAACGGGAATCTAGGAGTCTCGACGCCGCCGCGCAATGGCAGGAGGTGGCGGCGGAGCTGTCTGTTGATGGAGTTGATAACGGCGCGCGGCGGCGATTACGCTAACCGCGCCGGTGAAATACAGTGGAAACTACGGTGGAAGCCAGGATGACGGAGCGATGACGGCGACGAACAATAGCCGGGCCGAAATGCAGGTCAAGCTTATCGACTACGCGAGCGACCCGCTGGAGAAGCTCTACGCGGCGTTTCGCACCTGCTACTCGTCGGATTCGCCGATCGAGGTCTGGGAGAAGATCAGGACCGAAAAGATCAGCCACGAGCGGGTGCGCGAGTTCATCGGCGAGCGCCTCAAGACCGGCCACGCCTCGCCGCTGGAGCAGATCGTCTTCTGGTTCGCGATCGCCGGCGTCTCGCGCTCGCTCTCGCATCAGTTCGTCCGCCATCGCATCGGCATCAGCTTCGAGCAGCAGAGCCAGCGTTACGTGAAGTTCAAGCAGGAGCGGCTGGCCTTCGTGATGCCCGAGTCGTGGCGCCGCGCCGGCCTGGAAGAAGAGTTCGCCGGGCTGCTCGAACGCACCTCGGAGCTTTATGGACGCGCGCTCAAGGCCGGGATTCCCGCCGAGGACGCGCGTTTCGTGCTGCCCAACGCGGCGCCGACCAATTTCCACGTGATGGTGAATTTCGCCGAGATGCTGCACATCTGCGACCTGCGGCTGTGCGTGCGGGCGCAATGGGAGATCCGACGGATGGTGGCGATGATGCGGGCCGAGATTAAGCACGTGCTGCCCGAAATCGCCGTCTTTCTGCAGCCCAAATGCGGCGAGAACCGGATGGGCTATTGCGACGAGTCGCTCGAGGATTGGCAGAAATGCCCGCTCGGCCGCGTGCGTCCGCACAAGGCCGGTCTGTTCGAACTCTACGAACGTCACGGCACACGCAAGGCCGAGGCGCTCGGCGAAGCCGAATTCCGCGCGGTCGAAGAGAAGGAACTTCTCTAAGCCGGAAACTTCCGCGCGCGCGCCGGCGAATGCCGCGGGGCAGGATCGGCACAAGATCGGCAATTGTCATATACTCTCGTTCCTGGAAGCTGGCGGGAAAACTGCACGGCAAGCTTCGCGCGCAACTGCAATGGACGGCGAATTCGACCAGGCGATCGCAGCCTTCAACCGCGGCCATTACTTCGAGGCGGCCGAACGCTTCGAGCACGCGCCCGGCGACGCCGGTGCCGGATCCGAAGTGCATGAGATGGCGGGTGCGCTCGGCCGGGTCGCCGCGGCGCTCCATCTGCGCTTCGAGCGCGGCGGACGCCAGGCGGCGGTCAACCTGCTCTCGCAGGCGCTGCTCATGCTCGAGGATTTTCGCCCGGTCCGCGCCGGAGTCGACGTCGAACGGCTGTGCGCCGAGTTGACGGCAATGGCGGACGAAATTCGCGCGAGCCCGCGCGAGGAACGCGAGGGGCTGCGCTACCGCGCGCGCTTGTTCGTCGAACGGCGACGCGCTCCCAAAATCAAAAGAACCAACGAGGCTGGCGCCGTGCGCGGCTGAGCCGGGCGATGGCGCGCGCGGCGACCATGGTGATCGATGTCAGCGCCATCGTCGCCGCTACGGCGGCCGACCGCCTGCGCGCGCTGCGTGCCGCGATGTTCGGATGCGTGCGATGCGAGGCGCTGGTCAAATGTCGTGCGCAAGTGGTGCCGGGCCACGGCGCCGCGCCGGCGACGGTTGCCTTGGTGGGCCTGGCGCCCGGGCGCCTGGGCGGCGACCGCACCGGAATTCCATTTAGCGGCGACCGTTCGGGAAACCTGCTGCGCCTGATGATCGCGCGCGCCGGTCTGGAGCGCGTTTTCATTACCAACCTGGTGCGATGCAATCCGCGCGACGCGCGCGGCCGCAACCGCGATCCGAGCGCGCGCGAGATCGCGAACTGTCGCGACCACCTGGCGGCCGAGCTCGCCGTGGTCCGTCCGCGTGTCGTCGTCTGCCTGGGAGCGATGGCCTGGCGCGAGATGGCTGGCCGCGCGGCGCCGTTTCGACCGCGCAGGCCCGTCGCGCTCGGCAGCGGCGGTGCATTGCTATATCCGATGTATCATCCGGCCTACGTTGTGCGCGGCGCTTACCCGGCGCGGACGTACGCGCGGGACTTCATGCGACTGGGGCGGCTGCTGCGCCGGCTGAACGGAGTACCATAAGCACACCACTACGCCGTCGGTGGAACAGTTTCCTGCGCCAGTCCAACCGCACACCGACTTGGGCATGGTTTGAAGTCTTCACCACCCTCCGATGGGCATCCGGTCGCAGCGGAAGCCGCTCGCGGCGCCGGGCCGGGTGGTTGAAGCAGTCAGCTTTGCGCGTCCCGCCCATGCGGTTTGGGCCGGGACGAGATCGGCATCGATATGTGGTCCGGCGGTGTGACGAATGCGGCGCGACTAGTCATTCGCGCCGTCGGTGCGCCCACCCAACCGGGCCTCTCTAGCGGTCTCGTCCGCCGCCACCACCGGGGCGCCGCTCGCGGTCGTTGCCACTGCGAGCCTGCGCCTCGTTGACGCGAATCGGGCGTCCCTTGATGTCCCTGCCGTTGAGCTTTTTGATCGCCGCCTCCGCGGCATCATCCGAGGCCATCTCGACAAAGCCGAAGCCGCGTGACCGATTGGTCGCGCGATCGATGATGACCTGGGAACTGTCTACCGTACCCGCCTCGGAAAACGCGTCCTGCAGGTCCTGGTCGGTAACAGTCCAAGCTAGATTCCCCACATACAGTCTACGGCCCATTCAGAACTCTCCTGCTCACCCTTGACACCAGATGCTCAGCGTGTCGCACGCCTGTCTCATCCCGGCAAGACATCTGCCGGAATTTCCCCATAGACATTCCTATCTCCAAAGCGACTATCGCGACGCACGTTACGTCCAAAATAGCGTATTTTTTATAGCATCGAGTCAGGTCTAAGCATAGCGCAACCAAAATGCAGCACATTCATGCAATTTATCGCTTTGAGACGTTTTATCGCTTGCCGGATCAGGCCTCCGCAAGCCGTGTCCGCCGAGCCTGAATACCTCGCAGTTGCGATCCGGATGCGAAAAAATCCTCGAACGGTCGGCCGAGACTTCATACCCTGTATGGGCGGCGTCGGTACCAACAAGCACGAGCACGAGGGTAAAGACCCGATCTGGGACAGCGCACTCGACCCTTGTCGGCATGAAATGTTCCGGATGATGCGCGGTGATGCCGCCGCGGAAGATCGAAACGGACCGCTTGGTCCTGGTGAGCATGGCGCAATGCTGAAGTAGTGCAGTCCGGTGGAGCGGATCCCCTTTGTGCGCCGGCTGCTCGCTGGAGCCGATTTTCGCGTCATTCTTCATGCTAATCCCCGGCGCGAGTAAACCCCGCGCAAGTATCTGTGCCGCTCGATATATTGGCCATAGCTATGAACTACTAAACTCTGTCAGTATGATTCGATAGAGTCGGCGAAATGCTTGTAGATCAGGTGCGGGTTGTGTAACTTGATACCGCTTCAATTTCCGCCGAAACTCATTTGCTTCAAGGAGACTATTGGATGCCACGAAGGAAAGGCTCTGCATCGACCGTGTCCGCGATCCGCGAGGTTCAGCGTCAGGCAGGCTCAGTGCTGGCCAAATTGCGCAAGGATATTCGCGCCAAGGAGATCGAACTCGCACAGCTCAAGCGCGACGAGGAAGCATTGGGCCGGCTGGCCGGACGCGGCAGTGCGGGTGGTGACGGTGGTGCGCGTGCGCCGCGGGCCGCGAGTGGCGGCGGCGGCGGCGGTGGGCGAGTCAACTGGCGCAACGTGCTCGCGCAATTGCCCAAGCAGTTCAAGGCCTCCAATGTTCGCCAGGTGCGTGGACTCAAGGACAAGCGCCCGTCGGAGATCTTCGCCGCGATCACGCGCTGGATCGAGGCTGGGTTGGCCAAGCGCAAGACCCGCGGACTTTACGAAAAAGCCTAGCGCATCGGCGCATCGCCAAACGCATTGCCGCGGCAGTGTCGGAGCCATGCGCAGCACGCGCACTGGCTACGATACTGCCGCGAGCGCAATGAAGCTGGGAACGCAATGAAGCTGGCCGGTACGCGGGAAATATAGACTCTCGCGGCGACGCCGGGATCGGTGCGACAATCCGTATGCGAACACGCGCGGGAATCCGCGCGCGAAGGCTCGGTGCGCGAACGCCCTGGCTGATTCGGCATGGCAGTTAAAACCATCGAGTGGCGCAATGACGCGGTCCGCATGATCGACCAGCGTCTGCTGCCGTCGCGCGAAGTCGTCCGCGTATACCGCGACTGGCGCGGCGTCGCGCAGGCGATCCGCACGATGGTGATTCGCGGCGCGCCCGCGATCGGTGTTGCGGCCGCGATGGGTGTGGCGCTGGGAGTGCGCGGACAGAGCGGCGCGCGAGCCCGTGCGCGCTTTGCCTTGGTCGCCAAGGGCCTGTGCGCGACGCGGCCCACGGCGGTCAATCTGGCATGGGCGGTGGAGCGGATGGGCCGGGTGGTCGAGGACGGTCTCGCGCTCGACGCGGCGCACCTGTTCCGCCGCCTGCGTGACGCGGCGCTGGCCATTTACGAGGAGGACCTTGCCGCCAACCGTGCTCTGGGCCGCTTCGGCGCGACGCTACTCGCGGACCCCGCAACCGTGCTCACTCATTGCAATGCCGGAGCCCTGGCCACGGCAGGCTACGGCACCGCGCTGGGCGTGGTGCGTGCGGCGCGCGAGGCGGGCAAGAAGATCGCGGTCATCGCCGACGAGACGCGGCCGTTCCTGCAGGGCGCACGCTTGACCGCGTGGGAGTTGCACAAGGACCGCATTCCGGTGACGGTCATCGCCGACAACATGGCGGCGAGCGTGCTCCGAAGCGGAGGCGTGAGTTGCGTGATCGTCGGGACCGATCGCACGGCGGCCAACGGCGACGTCGCGAACAAAATCGGCACCTATCCGCTAGCCGTGATGGCTAATCGTCACGGTGTGCCGTTTTACGTTGCGGCGCCGTTGTCGTCGATCGACCTCGATTGTCCGAGTGGCGCCGAAATTCCGATCGAGGAGCGATCCGCCAGCGAGATAACTCATCTCGGCGGCAAGCAGATCACGCCCAGGGGCGTCAAAGTCTTCAATCCCGCCTTCGACGTGACGCCGGCCGAGTTGGTAAGCGCGATCATCACCGAACGCGGAATTGCGTACCCGCCATACTTGAAAAGTCTGGCGGCGCTCAAGCGCGAGAGCTGACTGCGCAAGCGCGAAGGCGGCAAAATCAGGCCAGGTCAGCCGCGCCGGCCGATCGCCTGGGCGAGTCCGTCGCCGAGCAGGTTGAATCCCAAGACTGAAGCGCCAATCGCCACGCCCGGCGCGGTAGTCAGATGTGGCGCCACGAGCAGAAAGGCGCGCCCGGTGTCGAGCATGTTGCCCCAGCTCGGCGCGGGCGGCAGCGCTCCCAGCCCCAGGAACGAGAGCGCGGCCTCTGCGATGATGATTCCGCCGATGCCGAAGGTCGCTTGCACCGCGACCGGGCCGGCCAGGCCGGGCAGCAGATGGCGCAGCAGCAGGCGGCCGGGCGGCGCACCGAGCGCGCGCGCGGCCTCGACGTACTCGCGCTCGCGCAGCGACAGCACTTCGCCGCGGACCAGTCTCGCATAGCCAGTCCAGCCCATCGCGGTCAGCGCGACTACCAGGTCGACGAGGCCGGGGCCAAGGATCGCGGCCAGCGCAATCGCGAGCAGAAAGCCGGGAAAAGCCAGCACCACATCGACCAGGCGCATCACCACCGAGTCGACGCGGCCGCCCGCCAGCGCCGCGGCGCCGCCGACGATACTGCCCGCGACGAGCGAGAGGATCACCACCGTGGTCGAGACCGCCAGCGAGAGGCGCGCGCCCCACAGCACCCGCGCCAGCATGTCGCGCCCGAGCACGTCGCATCCGAGCCAGTGGCCGCGGCCCGGCGGCGCGAGCACGTGCGCGAGATCGATCGCGAAGGGGTCGATGTGGAGCAGGAGCGGTCCCAATACGGCCGCCAGCGCGAGCATCGCGACGATCGTGCCGCCGACGATCAGCGATGGATTACGCCGCGCCATGATTCATTCCCTTCGCTAGTTCTCCGCGGATCGCGTATGCATCGCCATCGGCACCGCGAATGCCATCAATCGCGCATTAGACGAATCCGCGGGTCGGCGATGCCGTAGACCAGGTCGGTAGCCATATTGACCACTACATAACTCAGCGCGAAAGTGAGCACGCAACCTTCGACCAGCGGATAGTCGCGCGCGCCTATCGCGGCGATCAGCAGGCGCCCCATCCCGGGCCACGAAAAGATCATCTCGGTAACGATCGCGCCGGTCAGCAGCGCGCCGGCTTCCAGTCCGAGCAGCGTAATCACCGGCGTCAGCGCGTTGCGCAGTCCATGGCGCATCAGTGCGGCGAACGCGCTCAGCCCCTTGCTGCGCGCGGTGCGGATATAGTCGGCCTCGCGCACCTGCACGAGACTCTGGCGCAGCATCCGCGCCAGGATCGCCGCCAGCGCCGTTCCCAGCGTCACCGCCGGCAGCACCAGGTGGGCCAGACCGCCGCGCCCGGTGAGCGGAAACCATCCAAGGTCGAGCGAGAAGACGATCATCATCAGCGGCCCTAGGTACAGATGAGGCACCGAGATGCCGAGGATCGCGAAGCCCATCGCGCCCATGTCGGCGGCCCCGCCGGGATTGGCGCCGGCGATGAAGCCGAGCGGAAAAGCGATAACGATCGCGAACAGCAGTCCGGCGCCGGCCAATTCCAGGGTCGCCGGGAACCGTGCGGCGATTAACCGCGCCACCGGCTCCTTCATCGAAATCGACTCGCCGAGGTCGCCGTGCGCGAGGCCCCACAGGAAGCTCGCATACTGCGCGGCGATCGGCCGGTCGAGCCCCAGCTCGTGGCGCAGGCCGGCAATATCCGCGGGTCCCGCGGTATCGCCCAGCATCGCGACCACCGGATCGCCGGGCACGAGATGGATGAGGGCGAAGGTCAGCGTCGCGACGCCCAGCGCGACCGGAACGAGCGCGACGAGGCGGCGGACGAAGTAGGCAATCACCTGCGCCCGCTCCGCGTTTCGGGCGACAGCGACACAGTGGCGAGCGAGCGCAGGCTGCCGTCGGGAAACGGCGTGAATCCCTTGACGCGGCGATTCATCACCACCACGTTGTTCATCCACCACAACGAAACGTAGGGAAGGTCGGTCGCGGCGGTTTTCTGCACCTCGGCGTAAATCGCGCGGCGCGCCGCGGGATCGAGCGTCACTTCGGCCTGCTCCAGCAGACGGTCCATCGTCAGGTTCGAGTAACCGCCGCGGTTGGAGCCGGCGGGCGGCGTCATTTTCGAATCGAACACCATGAAGTATTGATGCGTGAGGTCGGTCGCGACCCAATCGAGCGAGGTCAGGTCGAAATTGCCCTTTTGGATGTCGCTGTAAAACGTCGCGAACTCGTTGGTTTGGATGTCGAGCGTGATCCCGATCTCCTTCAGCATCGCCTGGATTGCTTCGCCAAGCCGCCGCCCCTCGGGCGTGGTCTTGTAGACGAACTTCAGGTTGCGCGTTCCCGTCGGGCCTATCGTATAGCCGGCCTCGTCGAGCAGCTTGGAAGCCTTGAACGGATCGTACGGGTAGCGCGGCACCGCGCCGTCGTAAGCCCAGTTCTCGGGCGCGAGCATCCCGCTCGCCAACCGTCCGGTGTCTTTGTAGAGCGAGCCGAGGATCGCTTTGCGGTTGATCGCATAGGCAATCGCCTGACGCACGCGAAGGTCGCCGAGACGCGGATCGCGGAAGTTGAACGCCAGATAGTAATATTCGCTGCCCGGAGACTGATTGATTACGAGGTCGGGCCGCATCCCGAGATAGCCGAGCAGGTCGGGTTGAATATTGTTTTCGGCGAGATCGCAAACGCCCTCGGCCAGCTCCAACGCGCGGACCGTCGGATCGGGAACCACCTTGAAGACAATTCCGGGGATCTCGCCCGGCGCGCGCGTGCGGGCCGGATTGCGCGCCAGCACCAGCGCCTCGTCGCGTGAGAAGCTCGCGATCTCGAAGGCGCCGCTGGCGGCCGGCCATCGCGAGACGCCCTTGCCGGGTAGCGGCGTGCCCGCAGGCACTATGCCCATCGTCGCCATCTCCAGCGCCGGCGCATAGGGCCCCTTGGTCGTCATCACGACCGTCGCGTCGTCGGGCGCGGCAATCGCGGCGAGCTGCCGCAGGCCGATACGCTTGGGCGAGATGCTGGCGGGATCGAGAATCGAATCGTATGTATATTTGATGTCGCGCGCGGTGAGCGGCCGCCCGTCGCTGAAGCGCAGCCCGCGGCGGAGATGGAAAACCAGCGTGGTGGGCGTCGGTCGCTCGAAGCTCTCGGCCAGATCGCCGACGAACCGGCCGTGCGCATCGACCCTGACCAGCGCGTCGAAGACCATCTCGCCGACGCGCGCGGAAATGGCATCGGTCGCAAAGCGCGGGTCGAGCGCGATGGGCGAGGTTTCGAGATCAACCTGGAGATAACCTGCGGGAGGGACTGGCGCCGCGCGACGGCGGCCGCTAACGGTCCATACGAACGCGGCGGCGACCAGCGCAATCACCACGGCCACACGGCCAAGGGCGAAAATCGCACCCGGCCATGCCGCCTGCCTGCTCGTCGTCTCGCTCATCGGGTGCGCCGCGATAATAGCACAAGCGTGCCAGCCGTCAGTTCCGATGCGCCAATGCGCGCGAAAAAATCAACCTCGAGCAATTATTTCGATGACGCAGGCCTCAGCGAGCGCAAATATTCAACGACCGGCACGGCGTCCCCGTGCGACAGGCGGTAAGCCGGCATCGGCGCCCCTGCGTACGCGCCACCGGGTTTAATGTCGAGTCAAAAGAGGATTTAAGAAATGAATCAGGGATGGCGCTCCAAAATCGTGTTGCGCAAAGGCGACCTGACCGAGGCGCCGGTCGACGCGATCGTCAACGCGGCCAACAACGATCTGATTCTGGGCGGCGGCGTCGCCGGCGCAATCCGGGCCAGGGGCGGGCCGTCGATCCAGGCCGAATGCGACAAGCTGCGACCGATTCCGATCGGCGAGGCGGCAATCACCGGGGCCGGGAAGCTTAAGGCGCGCTACGTCATCCACGCGGCCTCGATGCGGCTGGGCGGTCGCACGAGCGAGGCGGCGCTGCGTGACTCGACGCGCAATTCGCTCAGACGAGCTGCCGAACAGGGACTCAAGTCGGTGGCCTTTCCGGCGATCGGCACCGGGATCGCCGGGTTTCCGATCGAGCGATGCGCCCTGGTGATGCTGGAGGAGATTCGCGACCATCTGCGCGGCGCGACGCCGGTCGAACGCGTCGAGATAGTACTGTTCGACGAACCCGCGCTGAGCGTTTTTAAGGATACGTTCGCAAAAATGGTCGATTAGGTATTTCTCGCCGCAACGCTGCGAACGGGGGACCCCCAGGTGGGCGCGCCCCTGACATCCGCCTAATGAACGGCGGCGGGGTCGCTCGCGCGCTTGGCTTTGCGCAGGACCAGGAAGCCGGGGACCATCAGCGCCATCACCACCGCGAGGATCCGATAGATGTCGTTGAAGGAGAGGATCGCGGCCTGCGCCTGGATCCCATTGTAGAGCATCCCGAACGCCTGATGCTGCCCGCTTGTCATTTGCGGCAGGTACTGGAACGAAGGCGCGCCCGGCATGCGCGGCGCGCGCTGGCTGAGCTTCCAGGCGTCGAAGACCGAGAGATGGTCGACCAGGCGCGATTGATGAATCTGCTCGTGGTCGACCAGCATCGTGGTCATGTAGGCGATTCCGATCGCGGCGCCGGTGTTGCGCATCATATTGTAGAGACTCGCGGCGTAACCGATCTTTTCGCGCGCCACGACCGAGAGCGCGGTCGCCGAGAGCGTCGGAAAGATCATTCCCATGCCCAGGCCCATCACGACGCTTGGGATGACGACCACCCACAGGCTGACCTCGAGATTCCAGCCTGACATCGTCCACAGACCAATCGTCATCAGGATGAAGCCCACTCCGACCAGCGCGCGGGTGTCGATGCCCCGGCGCGAAATCTGGCCGACCACCACCATCGACGCCATTGTCGCGAGTCCGCGCGGCGCCAGCACCAGCCCGGCCTTCCACGCCGTGTAGCCCATGAACTCCTGCAGGAAGATCGGCATCAGCAGGCCGGTGCCGTAGAGCACCGAACTCATCGCAACGATCAGCACCAGCCCGACGCTGAAGACCTTAATCTTGAGGATTCGCAGATCCAGAATCGGGTCGGCGATGAGCATCTCGTTGATGGCGAGGACGATCAGGGCGGTCGTACTGAGCGCGGTGGTCCATACCACCCACGGTGCGGCAAACCAGTCGGCGCGCTGGCCGCGGTCGAGCACGATTTGCATCGCGCCCAGCCCCATCACCAGGCAGGCGATGCCGAGGTAGTCGACCTTGCCGCCGCGCTCGCGATGCTCGCGTAGAAAGACGGGATCGTGGACGAACGCCGAGACCATCAGGAAGGCGACAATCCCGACCGGCACGTTGATATAGAAATTCCAGCGCCAGTTCCAGTTGTCGGTGATCCAACCGCCTAGCGTCGGTCCCATGATCGGCGCGACCATCAGGCCCACGCCCCACGTCGCCATCGCAAGCTGCTGCTCGGCCGGCGGGAAGGTCTCCATCAGGATGGCCTGCGACGACGGCACCATCGCGGCGCCCGCCGCACCCTGGATCAGGCGGAAGATCACCATCTGATCGAGCGATCCGGCGGCGCCGCACATCGCCGAGGCGATCACGAAGGTCGCCACCGAGGTCAGGAAATAGCGCTTGCGGCCGAAGCGCGACGAGATCCATCCGGTCATCGGGATCATGATGCCGTTGGCGACCAGGTAGCTGGTCAGCACCCAGGCGATCTCGTCAACGCTGGCCGAAAAGCTGCCCTGCATGTGCGGCAGCGAGACGTTGACGATCGAGGTGTCGAGCACCTCGAGCGTGGTGCCGAGCATCACGGCCAGCGCGACCAGCCACTTGTACGTCGGCGTGGCCGGCCCGGCCTGCGCCGCGTCGATCGGTACTGCTGCTTCCATCCGTAAGCGTTATTCAGCGTGCGCGGTCATGACCGGAGTCCGGGTCTGCGTCCGGGCGCGCCTGAGTCCGAGAAACACCGGCACCATCGCGAGCATCAGCACGGCCAGGATCCGGTACAGGTCGTCGAACGACAAAATTGCGGCTTGCGACATTACCATTTCGTACATTCTGCCGAGGCCCTGCTTCTGGCCGGTCACCAACTGTCCCATGAAATGGAACGGTGGACTGCCCGGCATGAACGAGCCCCGCTGGCTCAGGTGCCACGCATCGAAGACCGACAGATGTTCGACCAATCTCGACTGGTGGACCTGCTCGTAGTTTACCAGCGTGTTGGTGAGATACGAGATGCCCATCGCGGCCCCGGTGTTGCGCATTAGATTGAACAGGCTCGCCGCATCGCCCATCCGCTCGCGCGGCACGCCCGAAAAACCCACCGCCGCGAGCACCGGAAACAGCATCCCCAGCCCGGCGCCCAGCATCATGCTGTCCAGTGCGACGACCTGCGAGCTGACGTCGAGGCTCCATTGCCCCATCCACCAGAGTCCGATCGACGCGAGCAGGAAGCCCAGCCCGATCATCGGGCGCGTATCGACCCGCAGCCGCGCCAGTTGCCCCACCGCGAACATCGAGAACATCGCGGCCCCCGCCCGCGGCACCATCAGCAGTCCCGCCCGCCACGCTGTGTAGCCCATCAGCTCCTGGAGAAAAATCGGCATCAGCAAACCCGTGCCCCACAGGGTCGCACTCAACACCACCATCAGGAGCACCGACAGCGAGAAGATCCGGTCTTTGAGGATCCGCAAGTCGATGATCGGCTGCGCAAACAGCAGTTCGTTGACCACCAGCGTCAGCAGCGCGAGCGCCGAGCACGCGGTCGAGACCACCACCCAGGTCGAGGCGAACCAGTCGGCGCGCTGGCCCCGATCGAGCACGATTTGCGCCAGTCCCAGACCCATCACCAGGCATGCGATGCCGAGGTAGTCGACGCGTCCGCCGCGCGATCGGCGCTGGCGCAGGTAGGGCGGATCCTGCACGAACGCGTAAACCATCAGCAGGGCGACGATCCCGATCGGTACGTTGATGTAGAAGTTCCAGCGCCAGTTCCAATTGTCGGTGATCCACCCGCCCAGTGTCGGCCCGAGAATCGGCGCGATCATCAGGCCCACGCCCCACGTCGCCATCGCCATCTGCTGCTCTTCGGGCGGGAAGGTCTCCATCAGGATGGCCTGCGAGGACGGAATCATGGCCGCGCCCGCCACGCCCTGCGCGAGCCGGAACAGCACCATCTGCCCCAGCGATTGCGCCGCGCCGCAGGCCGCCGAGGTGGCCACGAAGGTCGCCACCGAGGTCAGGAAATAGCGTTTGCGGCCGAAGCGCGAGGAAATCCAGCCGGTCATCGGAATCATGATGCCGTTGGCGACCAGGTAGCTGGTGACCACCCAGGCGATTTCGTCGATGCTGGCCGAGAAGCTGCCCTGCATGTGCGGCAGCGAGACGTTCACGATCGAAGTGTCGAGCACCTCGAGCACGGTGCCGAGCATCACCGCGATCGCTATCAGCCACTTGTGCGCGGCGGCAGGAAGTTCATCCGCGGTGGAAACCGGCGTTGCGCTTGCCACGCGAGACTACCCGGCCGCGAGCCACTCCCGAATGGTCGCGCCACGCGCATACGAGATCGCGACGGTGCCTGTTTTTCCCATCGACGGCCCTGTTCTCCCCCAAGGGCCACAACTATGCCCCAGCGGTTGCGACTTGAAAAGGCGCCGGCCCGCACGTCGCGCCTCTCCACAATCTCGCGGCAACGCCGCACAAGCTGTGAAGTGATGAGACTGCGCGATGCTGACAACCGCGCGAGCGCGGCATACGCTTTAGATATGCGGCTGGCCGCGATCGACGTCGGTTCGAACTCGGTCCACATGGTGATTGCGGACGTGCGGCGTGACGGGCACTTCGAGGTCATCGACCGGGTCAAGGAGATGGTGCGGCTGGGGCGCAACATGTTCACCAGCGGCAAGCTGGCACGCGAGCCGATGGAACTGGCGGTGCGCGCGCTCAGGAATTTCGCGCGTCTGGCCAAGGTGCGCAGGGTCGATCGCATTCGCGCGGTCGCGACCAGCGCCGTGCGTGAGGCGCAAAACCGCGAAGCCTTCATCGCGCGCATCCGGCGCGAGACCGGCCTCAAAGTCGAAATCATCTCGGGGGCCGAGGAGGCGCAGTTCATTTTCAGCGCCGCCCGCCACGCGCTCGGCCTCGAGGGCGGACCCTACCTGCTGATCGACGTCGGCGGCGGAAGCGTCGAGCTGGTGCTGGTGCGCGACGGCGTGGCGCTATGGATGGCGAGTCTGCCGCTGGGCGTGGCGCGATTGACCGAGCGGTTCCTCAGCTCCGACCCGCCCGCGCCGACCGCCGTGCGCAGGCTCGAAGAGCATCTGGGGCGCAAGCTCGATACGGTGCTGCGCAAGGCGCGCCGTGCCGGCGTGGTGCGCGCGATCGGCACCTCGGGTACCATAAACGCGTTGGTGGCGATGGCGCGGGTGGCGCGCGACGGCGAGCAGGATAGGCTCCACGGGTTGAGCATCCCCGCCACCGATGTCACCTGGTTGCGCAATCGCCTGCTCAGGCTCTCCGCCGGTGAGCGCGCCGAGTTGCCGGGCGCCGACCCCAAGCGGGCCGACCTGATGCCGGCGGCCGCGGTGTTGGCGGATCTCGTGCTGGAACGGGCGGGAGCGCCGGAGTTGGTCGCCTGCACCTGGGCGCTGCGCGAGGGTATCCTGCTGAGCATGGTCAACGCGGGCGCGCGAGGGCGCGGCGCGATCGAGGCACGCCGGCGCTCGGTGAGCGCGCTGGCGCGGCGTTTCGGTGCGCTCAACGGGCATGGGCCGCAGGTGGCGCGCCTGGCGCTGAAGATTTTCGACGCGGCGGCGCCGGCGCTCAAAGCCGGCCCGCAAGCGCGCGAGCTGCTCGAACACGCCGCGCTGCTGCACGACATCGGCCGCGTCATCGACCACGATCGCCACAACCGGCACACCTACTATCTGGTCAAGAACGCCGAGCTGTTGGGCTTCGACCCGCTCGAGATCGAGATCATCGCGCAGGCCGCGCGCGGCCATCGCAAGCCCTCGGCCCGGCTCGACTCGCCGGAGTTCCGCGCGCTCAGCCCAACAAAACGTCATTTGGTTCGTTCGATAGCGGCAATTTTGCGGCTGGCCGACGCGCTGGACCGAAGTCACTTCAGTGTGGTTAAAGATATACACATCAGGCGTTCGCCAGACCGATTTACCATCACAGTCGATGCTGCCGGTGGACAGGCAGACCTTGAGTTATGGACTTGCGAGAGAAGATCGGACCTGCTGTCGAGGTTGCTGAGCCGTCAAGTAACGGTCAGGCGCCGGGCACAGCGGTCGACGAGCCGGCCCAAACGGGCGCTGGTGCGGGTCGGACGCTAAAGGGCCATCGGCGCACCCTGCTCAGCTCGCCCCATCCTTACCCGGGCCGGCTGATCGCGGTCGAGGGCGTCGACGGCTCGGGCAAGTCGACCCAGGTGAAACTTCTGGAGCGCTGGCTGCGCGCGCGCGGCTACCCGGTGCATTTCACCGAGTGGAATTCCTCGCGTCTGGTGCGCAACTCGATGCGCCGCGGCAAGCGGCGCAATCTGCTCACGCCGAGCACCTTCAGCCTGCTGCACGCGGTGGACTTTGCCGACCGCTTCATCTACCAGATCCTACCCCCACTGCGCGCCGGGATGATCGTGCTGGCCGACCGTTACGTTTACACGGCGTTTGCACGCGACGTCGCCCGCGGCGTGCATCCCGACTGGGTACGCGGCGTGTATCGATTCGCCCCGCGCCCCGACCTCACGTTCTTTTTCCGCGTGCCCATCGACGTCTCGCTCGAGCGTCTGCTGGCCGGCCGGGCCAAGCTCAAGTACTACGAGGCCGGGATGGACCTGGGACTATCGACCGACCTGGCCGAGAGTTTTCGCCTCTTCCAGGGCCGCGTGCTGGAGATCTACGATCAGCTTGCCGGGGAGTTCGACCTCCGTGTCATCGACGCCAGCCGTGACATCGCCGGCCAGCAAAAAGTCGTTCGCCGGATGACCGGCGAAATCCTGCGCGAGTACGATCATCTGCGCGCCCGCAACCACCATGGCAGCTCGGCCACCATACGCTAAGCGCTGGCACGGCTACGGCCTGCCCTACCTCGACGAGAAGCCGCTGCCCGGCCATCTAATCGTGATCGAGGGCACCGACGGAGTGGGGCGCTCCACCCAGATCGAGCTGCTGCGCGGATGGCTCGAGTTGGAGGGCTATGCGGTGAGCAACACCGGATGGACCCGTTCGCCGCTGCTCTCGGCCACCATCGCCGAGGCCAAGGCCGGCCACCAGCTCACTCCGATAACCTTCAGCCTGCTCTACGCCGCCGATTTTGCCGACCGCCTCGAACACGAAATCCTGCCCGCGCTCCAAGCCGGCTTCGTCGTGATCGCCGACCGCTACATGTACACCGCTTTTGCGCGCAACGCCGTGATGGGCACCGACCCGGAGTGGACTCAGGAAGTGTTTGGGATGGCGCTGGTGCCCGACCTCGTGTTGTACCTGGAAATCGACGTCGATACGCTGGTGCCGCGCGTGGTCCGCGGCAAGGGAATGGACTACTGGGAGTCCGGGATGCATCTGGCGCTCTCCAGCGACATCTTCGACTCTTTCCAGAACTACCAGCGCCGCATCATTGCCGAATACAGTCGCCTGGCGCACGACTTTGGCTTCATCACCATCGACGCCCGCGAGTCGATCAACAAGATCCAGACCGAGCTGCGCGCACACATTTCGAACTACCTGCGACGCGCGCAGAACGGTTTCCAGCCACAGCCTGACAGTCCATCTCCGGCGCCGCCGCTTCAGCCATCTCCCCAGGCGCGCAAGGGGTAGGCGAAAAGTGAAAGTCGAAAGTATAAGCCGAAAGTATAAGCCGAAAGTATAAGTCGAAAGTATAAGTCGAAAGTATAAGTCGAAAGTATAAGCCATGCCCGCCGTTCGCCGTTCAGCGCGTGCGCATCCCGCCGCACCTTCCTCGACCGATCCCGCCGCCCAGGTGGCCGCGGCGGCGATAGCTGTCCAGTTACGCGCGATGAACGCCGAACAGGCCGGGGCCGTGAGCGGCGAGGTCGAAGCGATCCATCGCCTGCGCGTGGCGACGCGGCGCCTGCGCGCCGCCCTGCGGATGCTTCGCGAGGTCGTGCCGAGCGACGAAGCGGAGAGCGCCGCGGACGAACTGGGATGGCTGTGCGGCGCGATTGGTGCGGTGCGCGATCTCGACGTGCTCGCGCAGATGCTCGAAGATCGCGCGACCCGTCTGGAAGCCGAGTTTATTCGCGCGCTCGCGCCGCTCTCCGGCACGATTCGCCGCCAGCGTGCGATCGAGCAGGAACGCCTGGTCGCGGCGCTCGACTCCGAACGCTTCCGCGGCCTAGTCCAGCGCCTGGGCACGGTCGCTTCCGAACCCGACGCCGACAGCGTTACGCTCGGCGCGGTGGCGGCGCGGCTGGTGCGCCCGCAACTGCGCGCGATGCTGCGCGCGGGCGCGGGACTCGATGAAGCCTCGCCGCCCGAAACCCTGCATCGCCTGCGCGTGCGCGTGAAAAAGCTGCGCTACGCTCTCGAACCTTTCCGCGCAGTCGGCGGCAAACCGACGCGCAAGATGCTGCGTCGGCTGGAGCGCGTGCAGGAGCGCGTCGGCCTGTACCACGACGCCGCGACGGCGGCCGCGTGGCTGCGCGGATGGGCCACCGAAGCGCACGACGCGCCGCCCGCGGCCCTGATGGCGGCGGGCGCGCTGATTCATTCGTTGGAGCGCCGCCTCCGCCGCCTGCGCGTACGCAGCCTCAAGGCCTGGCGCCGCGCGGACATGGACGAACTCGCCCGCGCCGTGCTTTACGAACTCAACCGTGCGGCCGCCCAGGCGCGGCGGGCCGCCAAGCCGCCGCTCGCCCTGGTCCCGGTGGTCCGCGCCTCATGACGCTTTACATCTTGCGTCACGGCACGGCCGAGAACGAACCGCCCGCCGGCGACGACGGCGCGCGGCGGCTGACCGCCCGCGGCCGCGAGAAAGTGCGCGCGGCGGCGGCCGGGATGCGCGCGTTGGGCCTCAAGTTCGACGTCATCCTGGCGAGCCCCCTGCCGCGCGCGGCCGAGACCGCGGAACTGGTCGCCGCCGCTTACGCCGGCGGGCCGGTGCCTGAGGTCCTTGCCGCGCTGTCCACGGGTGTGACGCCCGCCGATACGGTCGCGGCGCTCAAGCCCTACGAACGGCATGACCATCTGATGATCGTGGGGCATGAACCGGGCCTGAGCGGAACAGCCTCGTTGTTGCTGACCGGCTCGGCCAACAGCCTTAGCCTCGGCCTCAAGAAATCGGGGATGATCGCGCTCGAATTGCACGACGGGATCGAACGCGGCGGCGCGCAACTGCTCTGGATGCTCACGTCGCGCCAGTTGCGCCGGCTGCGCAAGTGACGGCGGCGCCGATTAAAACCATCGCAACGAGTGTCGTCCTGAGCGAAGCGCGTCCGCGAGCGCAGCCGAAGGATCTGGCGCGGTCCTTCGACTCCGGCAGCCTTCGCTCAGGATGACCGAAAAAGAACAGTCGCTTGGATGGCCAGCTCTTGTGCGTGACTTATTAATGAAACTTTACACTACTTGATGTAGAACGCTTCGGGGGCCGGGCGATAGACGCGCGCGAGCCACGTCGGACGCCGAAGGCCGCCGGGACCCGGCGCCGCGCGCGTCAGCTCGAGCCATCGGCGATATACCTCGTGTGACTTGCGCGTGTCGACGAAGATGTCGCCGTAGCGATCCTGCGGCTCCGCCGCGGTGACCGTGACCTTCTGATGCCAGCAGTGCTGACCGCTTATCGGGTCGGGCTGCACTGGGAAGATCAGGTTCTGATGCACGCCGGCGTCCTGCCACCAGATGCGTCCCGAGTCCGGGTCGGCGCTCTCGAACGGCCGCACGCCATGTACCTGACGCATCATCCAGGTCCCCTCTTCCGGATGGCTCAGCTCGACCAGTCCGCTCGCCCATCGCTCTCCGCCG
>Ga0307373_10003344_pt1 | contig 27954 bp, 22 predicted proteins | sample OX2MG_FD_202534 | JGI IMG/M metagenome (GOLD analysis project Ga0307373, IMG submission 202534) | Soil microbial communities from Risofladan, Vaasa, Finland - OX-2 | ecosystem: Environmental > Terrestrial > Soil > Coastal area > Acid sulfate soil | place: Finland: Risofladan, Vaasa | collected... | reverse complement strand
AACAACATCCTGACCTACCGGGACGCGCGGCTGCGCGGTTGGCGCTGGCTGCGCGGCTGGCTGCTGTTCGTCCTCGCCTGCAGCATCGGCGGCGTGATGAACGTCACGGTCGCGTCGTTCATCTTCAAGGCCTACGGCACCTGGGTCATCGGCGCGCTCGGCGGCATCGTCGTCGGTTCGATGTGGAATTACGCCGTGACCAAGTTCTTCACCTGGGGCCGCTCGGCAACCTAGCGAGCGCTCGGGCGCGGCTCGGGTGAGCGATAGCCGTATCCGAACCGGTAGTAGTAGTCGCGGATGAAACGGCCGCGCCGGATCAAGGGGCCGCTCACGATCGGCCCGAGGCTGCCCACCGCCGCGCGAACCGGCGGCGCATTCAGGCTCTGCGGGTCGAACGAGACGAGCAGCAAGGTGCGGCCCTGCTGCCGGGCCGCCGGGAGCCACCGCTCGTACATCAGTCCCATGCCGCCGAACAGGTAGCCGCTGGTCGTGTCGCCGACCGGGTCCGGCCGGCCGGAGCCATAGAACGCGAGTTCGCTCGCGATCACGTAGCGATCCATGCCGACGACCAGCGGTTCGGCGCCGTGGTCCTGCCGGTAGTGCGCGGCGACCCGATCGATCCGCCGCCCGAGCTCGCGCCAACCGACCGGCAGCAGTTCCATGTGCCTGCTGTAACCGACGCTTGGCAGGCCGTCGGCGAGATGATAGAGACCCAGCGGATAAATCAGGCAAAGCGCGAGGATCGTCGGCCGGCAAGAAGCGCGAACCCAACGGCGCAGGCCGGTCGCCGCCATTTTTCCGGCGTCGACGATTTCAAAGGCGATCAGCGGCAGCGCCGCGACCCACGGGGCGCCGGTCCAGTCCAGTTTCACCGCCCGGCGCAAGCTGAACAGCGCGAACACGGCGAGCGGCACGAGCAGCGCGAAACGAATCCAGCGCAGGCGGCCGCGCGCGGCTGCGCCTTGCGGCCCGGCGTCGCGCCGCCGCGAACCGAGCCCGCGGATCGCCGCCACGAAGCCGGTCGGCGTGAGCAGCACGATCGAGGCACCGATCAGCTCGTGCAGAGCGAACTGCGGCCGGCCGGCGAGGCGCCGCGCCGTCTGGAAGGCGAATGAGGCCCAATGGTGCTCGGCGTTCCAGACGATCACCGGAGAGAAGATCGCGAAGGCGAGCAGAGCCGCCGCGTAAGGCTCCCAGCGGCGCAGCCAGTGCCGCGAGCGCGGATCCGCCAGCATGAACAGCAATGCGCCGAGTCCGAGCAGGCCGATCGTATATTTCGACAGCATGCCGATGCCGAGGCACACCCCCGCCCACCACCACGCGCCGGCGCGTCCGCCGATCAGGGCGCGCTCGAGGAAATAGAGCGAGCCGGCCCAGGCCGCGGTCAACGGCGCATCCGGCGTCATGAGCATGCCTTGCACGAAGAAGAACGGCAGCATCTGGGCGAGCGCCAACGCGAGCACGGCGCTCGCCTCGCCGAAGAGATTCTTGGTCGTGCGGTAGACGAACAGCGACGTGATCGCGCAGCAAACGACCGCACCGACGCGCACGCCCAGGGCGCTGTCGCCGAACACCCACGTGCCGCAGCGGATCAGCCAAGCCACCATCGGCGGATGGTCGAGATAGCCGATGGCGAGATGGCGCGAATAGTTCCAGTAGTACGTCTCCTCCGGCATGAGGTCGACGTGCGCGCCGAAGTACAGACGGAGCAGCGTCGCATAGACGACCAGGCCGATCGCGCAAGCCCGCGATAGCGCACCGCCGTCGATCGATGGATGCCGAGCCAAATGGAATCTCGCTAGGGGCCGTTGGGTGCCGGCGCGCTCGCCGGTGCCGGCGCGTGCGGCAGGGGCGCCGACGCTGTCGGCGGCGCAGACGGCAACGGCAGCGTCGCCGCCGGCGGCGCTGCGGTCGCCGCGGGAAACGCGCGCGCAGCGGCCGCCTCGGCCCGTCCGGCGGCATGGCGCGCTGCGGCGAGCGCCGACTCGTCCGGCGCCGGCAACAGCTGTCGGACCACGAGGGCGAGGCGATTGATCGCAGCGGGGTCATCGCGCAGCTTGAGGTAGAGCAGGCCGCCGTCAGGATGCGGCACCGGGAGCGCGCCGCCCGGGAATCCGTCCGGCACCGCGAGCGGATGGCGGAAGGCGGCATCGGCGGCGATCGAGTCGATGAGAAACAGCTCGCTGCCGCTCAGCTTGCAGGCGACATCGGTGGTTGCCGGGCAAACCAGAGCCCGCAGCTTCGGCAAGCGCACGATCGTCGCGAGCGGCTGCCAGTTTCCGCTGACGCCGTGCATCGTGATGCGAAACTGGATTGGCCCGAACACGACGGGGCCGAACGCCTTCGCCGCACTGAAACCGGCGACGGCGACGTGGGCGTTCTCGAGCGTCAGCCCGCCGTTCTCGAACGTCAAGGTCGTCGCCTCCGCACCATCGAGGGTGCCGACCTGGACGCCCGTATCACGGTCGAACCGGTTCGGCGCGAGCGCCCTGATCGAAAAGAACATCCAGGCATCCTGCGGCACTTCCTCGTCGCCCGCGAGGAGAACGTGAGTCGCCCGGTCGGCCCGGGAAGGGCGCACGCTGCGCGCAATCAGCGCCACCCGGGGACGGGCCGGCAGCACCGCGGTCTTGAGTTTGAACGTGCGCCCGTCCTGCAGATGGACCGTCGCGACGATCCTGTGCTGCGGCTGCATCGCCGCGGCCGCCGCGGTATTCGCGGCCGCGAGGGTCAGCTCATCGCCCGTCTTGCCGGTCACCAAATCCTTCGGCGCGAATTGCACGGCGCCTATGTCGAGTGCCGCGACCTCGTCGAGACGGCTGCCCCGCAGCGTGCCGATGGCATCGCCCGCATACAGGGTGAACCCGTCCAACCGTCCGGCGGCGGAAAACGCCTGCAGGTGCACCGTTTGCGCAGCCTTCGCGCCGTACTCGCTTACGAGCAGCGTGAGGTCGCCTGGCTTCGCATCCTGCAGGGGCAGCTGCAGCTCGACCTCGTTCGGCTTCTTCGCCTGCCAATCGACCTTCAGTTCCTTGCCGTCCGGGTCCTGCAGCATCACCTGATCGATGCAGCTGACGCTGTCGGCGCGCAGATGCACCGTGTCCTCGCGACCGACGATCAGCGCGCCGGAATCGTCCGCGGCGAGCCGCCAGGCGCGCCCCCGCGCGTTGACCAGTTCAAACCCCGGTCCGTCGTAGTGATCGAATCCCCAGTAACCGTGCAGCACGCCATGCACGCTGTCGCCGAGGCCGCCGTCGGCGAAGGCCGCCGCGCCGAGTTTCGCCGTATCGATCACGAAGCCGCCGTGCATCGCTTCGGCCTTCGCCGGCAACTCGACGCTCCGGCCGTCCTTGCCGGTCAATTTGAGCTGCATGTCGTGCGCATAGGCCGTCGAGAACACGAGCGGCGCGCCCTCGACGGGCAGCACCAGCGAATTCTTGCGCGCGCAGTAGATCTGCTGCGGATCGACCGCGTGCAGCGGCGGCAGCTGCGCCGGCTCGACGGCCGGAAGCGCCGCGACCAGCACCGACTTCGGTTCATTGAACGACGGCGGCTGGTTCAGCGTGAGCGAGAGGCGCGCGCCGTGCAGCGTCGCCAGCGCGGGAATGTAATCGTATTCGGCCGTGCGGAACGAGTTGAAGATGTGCGCGATGTCGATCACCGACGCGATGTACGGACTGTAGTAGCCGAAGCGCAGCTGCGGCGTGTAGCTCGCCTGCAGCGCCAGATCCCGGGCCGACCCCGACGTCAAGGCCTCGACGATCGAGGTGCTGTGACCGTCCTGGAGAATCAGCGATTCGCGACCCGCCATCAGGCAGGGCGCCTGCAGGTCCGGCATGAGTTCCAGGCACTTCGGGTCGACGACGATCGCGAGGCTGCGGGCGAGCAAGGGCGCAACAACGCGCAAGCGGCTTGGATCGGCCTCGTTCAAGGCATCGACCGTCGACAGGTAGGTGTCGAGCCGCGACCGATCGAGCATCGCCTGATTCAGGTCCTGCGCGGTGCGCACGAAGGCGCCCGGACGGCCGCGTACGGCGCCGACGAGCGTCTTGAAATCGCCGCCGGTTTGCGGCGCGAGAAAGATCAGCACCTGCTGCGCGCCGCGCGGCACCTTGACGTCGATCCCGTCGCGGGCACACTTGCGGGCCCAGGTATTGCAGTGCGTGAACCAAGCCACCGGCGGCGGGTTCGTCGATCCGCTGAGAAATGCGACGATGAGCAGATAGTGCGCGGACTGGTTGTCGGGCAATTGCGCCTTGATCCGCAGCCCGTCGCCTGCCGCCAGATTCGGCACCCGCGAGATCGGCAGCGTCTTGCCGCCACGCGTTACGGCGACGGAGAGATTCGGGCCCGCCAGATCGAACGGCGCCGTCGAAGCGCGGGCCGTCAGGGCGCCGAGCAGCAGCAGGACCGAGAGCAGGCAACGTGAAGTCATCGTAATGTCCGGCGGCTGGTTGAATCCGGGTTTCCCCGGTGTTGGAGCGGCGGCGGCGGGTAGAGTTCGGCGCAATTTGCCGAGGGCGCGGCAAGGCGGCGCGCTTGCCGATGACCGCCGATCGATGGCGCCGTGCCTCAGCGGGCCACCAGCCAGCGCCACGACGCCATGCCGAGCAGCGTCAGCGCGATCGAGCCCCCGACGTGCAGCGCGATCGAGCCCGCGGCCGGGCCGAACCGCCCCCCCAGCACGAAAGCGCAGATCTCCGCGGAGAACGTCGAAAACGTGGTCAGGCCGCCGCAGAAGCCGGTGATGATCAGCAAGCGCCATTCGGCCGGGAGCGTCGGCCATTGGGCAAAGAACGCGATCGCGGCGCCGATGACGTAGGCGCCGATCCAGTTTGCCGCCAGAGTGCCGAGCGGAATCGCCGTGAGCACCCCGTTCAGCTGCAGACCCAGCCACCAGCGCAGCCACGCGCCGACCGCGGCGCCGACGCCCACCGCAAGTATCGCCAGTCCCGTCATCGCGAGCCTCTCCACGCCGCCGGCACGCACGGCCGTTCAAGTCTAGCAGCCATCGTCGCGAACCTCAGCGTGCGCCGTGCATCAGCCGGACGATCAGCGGCGCGCCCAACAGAAAGGGAGCCGCGGCGGCCAGGCCCCAGATGAACAGCCCGCCATAGACGTGCCCGTAACCGGCGATGCCGGTCGAGGCGCCGGTGGTCGTCATCGCCGCGATTTGCCCCGACAGCTGGTAGGCCATCGCGATGCCGAAGAACCATGCGCCCATCGCGAGCGATGATTCGTCGGGCGCGGCAAGGCGCGTGACCATCGCGTAGCCGATCGGCGAGAGCGCCAGTTCGCCGATCGTCTGCAACAGATAACACAACGCGAGCGCAAGCCACGAAACGCGGCCGCCGCCCGCGGCCACGGCGCCGGCGGCGTGAAAGACGACGCCGTAGGAGAGCGCAACGAACAGCAGGCCGATGCCGAACTTGCGCGGCGTCGAGGGGTCCCAACCGCGCCGGCCCAGCCACGGCCAGAGCAGCGCGAGGAGCGGCGCGAGAATCATGATGTACAGCGGATTCAGGGACTGGAACACGCTGAAGTCGAAGGGCGCCGCGACGAAGTCGCGGGCGAAGAAATTCAACGACGTCGCGCCTTGCAGGCTCAAGGCCCAGAACACGATGTTGGCGACGAACAGCAACAGCATCGCCAGGTAGCGCTCGGCCTGCACGCGCTCGCCGCGGCGCACGGCACTCGCGATGAAGTAGGCGACCAGCAAGCCGAACAGGCCGTTGACCGCGGCGCCAAGCACGCGCGGATGCTCGAGCAGCAGCAGCGTCGGATACAGCAGCACGAGGATCGCGCCGAGCACGTACACGAGCGCCCGGGGGCCGCCGTGGCGCACGGCCGGCTGCCGTGCCTCGAGCGGCGCACAGCGCCGGTGGAACAACAGGGCCGACAACGCCACACCGGCCCCCGCCGCGAGAAAGCCGAAGCGGTAGCCGTATTGCCGGCCGATCCAATCCGCACAGACGAACGGCGCGACGAAGGCGCCGAGATTGATCGCCAGATAGAACAAGGTGTAGCCGGCGTCGCGACGCGGATCGTCCGCACCGTAGTTGCGTCCGATGAGCACGGTGAGCGGAATGCTCAGACCCGCGCCGAGCACGTACAGCGCGAGTGCGAGCAGGAAACCGCTGCGTGTCGGCCAGGACATCAAGCCGAGCGCGAGTGCCTCGAGCCACAGCGCCGTGCGCAGCGCGCGCACCTCGCCGAGCACGTTGTCGGCGATCCAGCCGCCGAAGACGTGGGTCCCGTAGAGCAGCGCGCCGACGCCCGCGGTCAGCAGATTCGCATCACGCATCGCTGCGCCGGAGGCTTCGTGCGCGAAGAACGCCCCGGCGAGATACGGCGCGACGAACGAGCGCAAGCCGTAGAACGAGAAGTTCAGCCCGATCGTGACACCGAGCAGCATCCACAACCCGCGCGGATGCCCCCAGAGATCGTCGGCGCCTCGCGGCGGCGGCCGTTCCATCCGCGTCAATAGCCTGCCGCTAAGCCCGCCGGCCGGCGCCGATCGTTCGCACCCTCGAGCAGGTGCGTGCGCGGATCGACGAGGATCGCCTCATCGGCTCCCCAGGACGGGATCACCTTGAACCGGTAGCCCATCTTCTCGAGCTGCCCGCGCACCACGGGCTTCAACATGCCAGGCTCGACGAATACCACGTCCGGATACCACTGCTGATGGATACGCGGTGCATCCACCGATTGCTGCATGTTCATGCCGAACGCGACCACATTGAGGAAGCTCTCGAGCGTCGTCGAGATGATCGTCGAGCCGCCCGGGCTGCCGGTGACCATGAACAGCTTGCCCCGGCGAAGCACGATCGACGGCGCCATCGAGCTCAATGGCCGCTTGCCGGGCTGGATCGCGTTTTTTTCGCCCTGCACCAAACCGAAGCTGTTGGGTACGCCGGTCTTCGACGTGAAGTCGTCCATTTCGTTGTTGAGGAAAAATCCCGTGTCGCCGGCGATCCGGCCGCTGCCGAACAGATAGTTGATCGTGTAGGTCACCGCGACCGCATTGCCGTGCGCATCGACGATCGAATAGTTCGTCGTGTCCGTGCCTTCGGTCGCAGCGAGATCGCCCTTGATCGCGGACGACGGCGTCGCTGTCGCCGGTTCGATCGTCGCGCGCAGCGCGTCGATGTGCCGGCGGGAGAGCAATCTAGCCACATCGTTGTGCACGAACGCCGGATCGCCGAGGTAGCTGTTGCGGTCGGCAAAGGCGCGGCGCTCCGCTTCGATCAGGTAATGCAGGCTCCGGGTCGAGCCATAGCCCCATTGCGCCAGGGGATACGGCCTGAGGATGCCGAGGATCTCGCAGATCGTCGCGCCGGCGGAACTCGGCGGCGGATCGGACACGAACGTGTAGCCGCGGTAGGCGCAGCTCACGGGCCGATCCCACTGCACGGAATAGTCGGCGAAGTCCCGCAGCGACAGGATGCCGCCGTGCCGTTCGCTCGCCGCGACCACGGCGCGCGCAATCGCTCCGCGGTAGAAGGCATCCGTACCACCCTTGTCGATCAGTTCGAGCGTATGTGCGAGCTGCGGCTGCACGAGGCGGTCACCGGCCTCGTAGGGCCGGCCGTGGTTCAGGAAGATCGCGGCGACGTTCGGCTGCGTGGCGAATTCGGCGGCCCGGTGGTCGAGAATGCGCACGTCGCCCGGCTGCAGCACGAAGCCCTCGCGTGCCAGCCGGATCGCCGGTGCGATGACCTCGGCGAGCGGCATCGTGCCGTACTTCGCAAGCGCCGCGTCGAGGCCCATCACGGTGCCCGGTACGCCGACGCCGAGATAGGTCCGCGTGCTCTTGCCGGGAATCACGTTGCCCCGGGGATCCAGGTACATGTCGGCGCGCGCCGCGAGCGGCGCCTTTTCGCGAAAATCCAGGAACAGCGTCTTGCCGCCGGCGAGATGCAGCAGCATGAAGCCGCCGCCGCCGATGTTGCCGCAGCAAGGCAGCACCACGCTGAGCGCGTAGCCGACCGCCACCGCCGCATCGACCGCATTGCCGCCATGCTCGAGGACGGCGACGCCGACCTTGGTCGCGAGATGCTGCTCGCTCACCACCATCGCGTGCCGTGCCGTGACCGGCCGGGCGCCCGCGAGCGCGGCGACGGTGGTGGGCGGCGCGGTCGCATCCAGTGCTTGTCGCGGCATGGACGATCGGGCAAAGGTCGGCGCAGCCGCGGAGGAACCCGCGAGTACGGCGATGAGCGCCGCCATCCTGCCGGCGTGCCGGCTCTGCGTCATCATCGGTGCACCCGCGGCGTCTCGTCGGCCATAGCTTGATCTCCCCCAATGTGTCGTCGCTGCAACGTGCACGGCCAGGCACCGGCCTGGTCGGTGAATGGTGGGCCCGGTCGGACTCGAACCGACGACCAAGGGATTCACTCGGAGCCCGCCGTTTCCGGCGGGAGTGGACTATCTCTTCACCCCCGTGGGGTGCGGGACGCTCTAGCCTGTCATTAAGCGCACCTGCAGCGCTCAGGTAGTCTCTGCACCTTCCGGCGGTGTACCGCCGGCTTGGCTCAGGGTTGCCATCGGCCGCACCGTTAAGGTTTCCCTGAATTCATCCCGTCCACTTCGCGCCTTGCGACGCGAAGGCACCATTTGTCTTGATGAGTCCCCTGCTCTAACCGACTGAGCTACAGGCCCGACGTCCGCATTCTAGCAAGATCCCGTCCACCCGCACGCCGTGACGGCTTCACGGTAGAGTACCGGGTCGCCAACAGCGAGCCCCGAGCCCTTGAGCACGACCGACCCGATTCGCGACGCGCCACCGGACCTGCCGATTCGTGAGGCCCTGCCATCGCTCGCCCGCTCGCTCAGCGGCAGCCGCCGCGTGCTGCTGCAGGCGCCCCCGGGCGCCGGCAAGAGCACGATCGTGCCGATCGCGCTGCTCGCTGCGCCGTGGCTCGAAGGTCGCAAGATCCTGATGCTCGAGCCGCGGCGCCTCGCGGCGCGCGCGATCGCGACCCGGATCGCGCAATTGCTCGGCGAACCGGTCGGCCGATGCGCCGGCTACCGCACGCGTTTCGAGACGCGGGCCGGTCCGCACACCCGCATCGAGGTCGTGACCGAAGGGATCCTCACACGCATGCTCCAGCGGGATGCCGCTCTGTCCGGTTACGCGTGCGTCGTGTTCGACGAGTTCCATGAACGCAGCATCCACGCGGACCTCGGCCTTGCGCTCGCACTCGAGAGCCAGGACAGCCTGCGCGAGGATCTGCGCGTCTTGGTGATGTCCGCGACGCTCGATCTGCTGCCGCTCGTTCCGCTGCTCGGTGAGCCGCCCATCGTCACGGCGAGCGGACGGAGCCACGACGTGCACACCTGCTACCTGCCGCGGCGCGACGGGATCTCACTGGAGATGCACGCCGCGCAGGTCCTGACCGGCGCACTGCGCGCCGATCCGGGCGACGCGCTGTGCTTCCTGCCGGGCGCGGCCGAGATCCGCCGCGTCGCACGCCTGCTCGAGACGTCCGCGCTGGCGCCCGGCACGCGCGTGCTGCCGCTCTACGGGGAGCTCGATGCGGCCGCCCAGGACGCGGCCCTAGCGCCCGCCGAACCGGGAATGCGCAAGCTGGTGCTCGCGACGTCGATCGCCGAGACCAGCCTGACGATCGAGGGCGTACGCATCGTCGTCGACGGCGGCCTGAGCCGTTACGCCGAATTCTCGCCGGCGACGGGCATGAGCCGGCTCACGACCGTGAAGGTCTCGCGCGCGGCCGCGGATCAACGGCGCGGCCGCGCCGGCCGCACCGCGAGCGGAACCTGCTACCGGCTCTGGTCGCAAGGCGCGCAGGATTCGCTCGCGCCGCACACGCAAGCGGAGATATTGCGCGCCGACCTCGCACCGCTCGCCCTCGAACTCGCACTCTGGGGCGCGCGCGACGCGACCGCGCTGCGCTGGCTCGATCCGCCGCCCCCCGCGCATCTCGCGCAGGCACGCGAACTGCTGCGCCGCCTCGACGCGATCGACGGCGACGGCCTCATCACCGCGCACGGCCGCGAACTCGGCGGGCTCGGCACCCACCCGCGCCTCGCGCACATGCTGAGCATCGCCGCGACCGGCGGCGACTGCGGCCTCGCGTGCGATCTGGCGGCGATCCTCGGCGAGCGTGACCTGATCCGCGCCCCGCCCGGTGCGCGCGACGCGGACATCCGCGTCCGGCTCGCCGCGCTCGGCGACCGCGGCGGGTCGCTGCCGGCAGGCCTCGACATCGACGCCCGCGCGCTCGCGCAGGCGCGGCGCAGTGCGGCCGAGTGGCGCCGGCAATTGCGCTGCCCACGCGAGGGCGGCGACCGCGACCGCGGCACCGGCGCATTGCTCGCGCTCGCGTATCCGGACCGCGTCGCGCGCGCCCGCGACGACGCCGGCCGCTATCTGCTGGCGAACGGCCGCGGTGCGCGATTCGCCGAACCGCAGGCGCTCTCGAAGGCGCCGTTCCTGGTCGCGGCGGAACTCGACGGCGCCGAACGCGAGGCACGGATCTTTCTCGCCGCGCCGATCGAGCCGGCGGATGTCGAGCGGTTGTTCGCCGCCCAGATCGAGGAGCGCGCCGAGGTCCGCTGGGACCGCCGGGTCGAAGCGGTCCACGCCCGCCGCGAGCGCCGTCTGGGCGCCCTGCTGCTCGGCAGTGCCGAGATCACCGACGCCGACCCGCAACGCCTGCTCGCAGCGATGCTCGACGGGATCCGCGCGATGGGCATCGCCGCCCTGCCCTGGACGCGTGAACTACGCCAGTACCAGGCGCGCGTCGCACTGTTGCGCCGCGTCGCGCTCGGCGCGCCGGATCCCTGGCCCGACCTTGGTGACACGGCCCTGCTCGCCGGCCTCGAGGACTGGGCGCCGCCGTGGATCATCGGCTGCACCCGCCGCGAGCACCTTGCGGACATCGATCTCGCGCACGCGCTCGAGAGTCGGTTGACGCGGGCGCAGCAGGCCAGCCTGCCGGGCGAAGCGCCGACCCATTTGCGTGCGCCGAGCGGTTCGCGGGTGCCGATCGACTATCTCGACGGCGACGTGCCGACGGTGTCGGTGCGGCTGCAGGAGGTCTTCGGCCTGCAGGCGACGCCGAGCGTCGCCGCGGGCCGGATGCCCCTGCTGCTCAAACTCCTGTCCCCGGCCGGCCGGCCCGTGCAGATCACGCGCGACCTCGCGAGCTTCTGGAACCGCGGCTATCACGAGATCAAGAAGGACCTGAAGGGACGATATCCGAAACATTACTGGCCGGACGACCCGCATGATGCCGAACCGACGCGCCGGGTGCGGCCGCGATGAGCCACGCCGTCGAGCCTGCGGCCGGTGCGCCGCCGGATCACCGCGCGACGGCGCGCTGGATAGCGCTCGGCGTCGCGCTGCTGATCGTCTGGGGCTCCTTGTACCCGTTGCAATTTATCGCGCCGACGGCCGGGCAATTGCGCCACCGGCTCGCGTCGGTCGCGGCACACGTGTTATCCCGCATCGATCTGATCGCGAATTTTCTGCTGTACCTGCCGTTCGGCGCCGCTTGCCGCCTGAGCCTCGGCGGCACCGGTACGGCGCGCCGGACCATCGTCGCAACCTTGATCGGCTCGACCTTGTCGCTCGTGATGGAACTCGCGCAATTGCTGACCCCGCACCGCGTGACCAGCGTCTTCGACTGGTCGGTGAACACGACGGGGGCCGCCTGCGGCGCGATCGTCATGGCGCTCTACCTGCGCATCGGCCGGCGCTGGCGCCTCGCGGGCCTGCGGCATCCGCGCCCGGCGCTCGTGCCGGCCTGCCTGCTGGCAATCTGGTTCATCGGCGAATTCACGCCCTACCTGCCGACCCACCGAGCGCTGCCGCTCGGCAGGATGTTCGCGGGGTTTCGCGGCCGGCAGCCGTTCGCCGTGGCGCAATGGTGCCTCGATCTGACCCGATGGTGGATCATCGCCGAATGCGTGCGGCAGATCTGGCGACGGCCCTGGTCCCTGCCGTGCTTCGCCGCGCTGATCGGGCTGACCGCGCTCGAACAGGCCTGGATCGGCAGCGACCGGCGCAGCGTCGCCGAGTGGCTGTCCTGGTGCATCGTACCGGTCATGCTGTTGCTGTCCCTCGACTGGCCGGCGCGCGCGCGCGCCTGGTGTACGATCGCCGGCTGTCTCGCGGTGCTCGTGACCGCGAACGTCTGGCCGCTGCCGGCGGCGGCACGCATCGGCGTCTTCCACTGGATCCCCTTCTCCGGCACCCTCCTCTCGACGCGCGATTACCGACCGCTGCTCGAATCCTTGTTCTTCAGCGGCGCGCTGTTGTGGTCGCTGACCCTCGCGCTGCGCCGACCGGCCACGGCCTTCCTGTTGACGCTCGGCTCGAGCGTCGCGGTCGAGATCGCTCACCTGTTGACGCCGCCTCATCGGGCGGAAATCACCGATCCGCTGCTGGTGGTCGCCCTGCTGATCGCGTTCGCGGCGGCACGGCGGTACCAATCGTATGCTTACGGCGACGACGCCGGCGCGGTACGCCCGCCCCGGGACCGGCGGTGAATCCGCGGCGGCAGATCGCGCTCATGGCGCAATGCCGTGCGGTGATCCGCCGGCGCATCGCGGACCCGCTGCTCTCGTTGCTCACGCAGGGCGTCGCGCCGGAGCGGCTCGCGCTGAGCGTCGCCGTCGGCATCGTCGTCGGCAATGTGCCGATCCTCGGCCTCTCGACCGTGCTATGCGTGGCGATCGCGCTGCTGTTCGAACTGAATCTCGTCGCGATCCAGATCGCCCAGGCGGCGATGGCGCCGACGCAGCTGTTGCTGCTCATCCCGTTCGTGCGGCTGGGCGATTGGTTGCTGCGAGCGCCGCCGCAGGCGCTGTCGCTGCATGCCGACCCCGCGTTGATCGCGGGCGGCGTGGGTCACGCGATCGCCGTGCTCTGGCGGGCGATGCTGCACGGCGCACTCGCCTGGTTGCTGGTCGCGCCGGAAGCGATATTTTTGCTGCACAAAGCGCTGACGCCGGTGTTCGAGCGCGCGGCCGCGGCCTTGCGAAGATGAGCGCACGCCGCGCGATCGGCGCCGCGCCGGGGCACCGGCAAAGCGACGCAGGCTCAGGCGAGGTCGAGGCCGAGCTGCGCGCCGGCGCCGCCCGGCACGCGAAACGCCGCCATGTCGAGCACGCCGCCTTCGTCGCCGTCGATTCCCAACCGTCGGCACGCGACTGCGAAGCGCTGCGCGAGCAAGTCGGCCTCCGTGCCCCGCCCGGTGAATCGGCTGCCGAAGCGCGCATCGGTGAGCGCCCCGCCGCGCATCGCTCTGATCCGCGACAGGACGCGTTCCGCCCGCAATGGCACGTGGTCCCGCAACCACGCCTCGAACAATTCCCCGACCTCGTGCGGCAGTCGCAGCAGGACGAAGGCCGCGTGGCGCGCGCCGGCCTGCGCGGCCTGCCGGAGAATCGCCTCGAGCTCGTGGTCGTTGAGCGCGGGGATCATCGGCGCGGCGAGCACGCCGACCGGAATGCCGGCTTGCGCGAGTCCGGCGATCGCCTGCAGACGCGCCGCGGGCGACGGTGCGCGCGGCTCGAGCGAGCGCTTCAACTGCGCGTCGAGCGTCGTCACGCTGATCATCACGCGGCAGAGGCGCCGCTCGGCGAACTCGCGCAACAGATCGAGGTCGCGCAGCACCAGCCGGCTCTTCGTCACGATCGTGACCGGGTGCCGGTGCCGCAGCAGGACCTCGAGCAAGCCGCGCGTCAGGCGGTGCTCGCGCTCGATCGGCTGGTAGGGGTCGGTATTCGCACCGAGGTTGATCGGCAGAGGTCGGTAGCCCGGCCGCGCGAGCTCGCGCTCGAGCAACGCGACCGCGTTTTCCTTGTAGAACAGCTTGGTCTCGAAGTCCAAACCGGCGGACAGATTGAGGTAGGCATGGGTCGGCCGCGCATAGCAGTAGATGCAGCCGTGCTCGCAGCCGCGGTACGGGTTGATCGATTGACGGAAGGGAATGTCCGGCGAATCGTTGCGCGAGATGATGCGCCGCGCGATCTCGGCGCGCACCTCGGTCGCCGGCGCAAGGGTCCGCTCCTCGCCCGACCAGCCGTCATCGCCAGGATCGACCCGTCGCGTCTCGAAGCGCCCCTGCGGGTTGCCGGCCGCACCGCGGCCTTTGACGGGAATGCTCATGCCGATGACTGTATGGATATACAGGCACGAATGCAAGCGCCGGCCACCGGCCGGGCTCAGCGCGGCGGTGGCGGCGCCGCCGGATGACGTTCGCCAAGTTCGTCGAACGACTGCATCCGGCGCAACTGCGGAAACAGCGGCCACGCCCACAGGCCGGCGACCACGAGTGTCGCGACCCCGCCGAACACGATCGCCGGCACCAGACCGAACCACGCCGCGGTCAGACCGGATTCGAACTCGCCGAGTTCGTTCGAGGCGCCGATGAAGATGGAATTCACCGCACTGACGCGTCCGCGGATCTCGTCGGGAGTTTCCAGCTGGACGAGCACGTGGCGGATGAAGACGCTGATCATGTCGCCGGCGCCGAGCACGGCAAGCGCGATCATCGCGACCGCGAAATGCCGGGTGAGGCCGAACGCCACGGTCGCGACGCCGAAGGCGGCGACGCCGGCGAACATCGTGATGCCGACCCGCCGGCGTAGCGGCGCGATCGCGAGCGCAACGGCCGTCACACCGGCGCCGATGCCGGGCGCCGAGCGCAGATAGCCGAACACGGCCGGACCCGCGTGCAGCACGTCGCGCGTGAAAGCCGGCAGCAACGCGGTCGCGCCGCCGAACAGCACCGCGAACAGATCGAGCGACAGCGCGCCGAGCACCGTCTTGCGGCGCCAGACGAAGCGCATGCCCTGCAACAGATGATCCGCTGAGACCGGCGCCGCGGCACGCACCGGCCCGCGGCGGCGTATCAGGGCGAGCATCGGCAGCGACAACAGCAACAGGAGCCCCGCGCCGAGGTAGGTCCAGCCGGCGCCGCCCAGCGCGCCCGACGTGCTCTGCGCGAATGAATAGACCACCCCGCCGAGACTCGGCCCGGCGATCGTCGCGACCTGGAAACTCGAGGAATTGATCGCGACCGCGGTGGGCAGCAACTCGACCGGCACGAGGTTCGGCATGAACGATTGCGCGGTCGGCATCTGGAATGCCCGCGCGATGCCGAGAAACGCGAGCACCGCGAAGATCGGCCCGGTGTGCGCGATCCGCGAAAGGGCAAACATGAACAGCAGCGCCGAGCAGACCAGCTGCAGCAGGGCGCAGAGCAGCAGGATCGAGCGCCGGTCGAACCGATCGGCCGCGTGTCCGGCGATGAGCGCGAACACCACGAACGGCAGGAACTGGGACAGCCCGATCAGTCCTAAGTCGAGCAGCCGGCCGGTCAGATGATAGACCTGCCAGCCGACCGCGATCACGAGCATCTGTGCCGCGATTCCTGCGAAGAACCTCGCAACCACAAACAGCCTGAAATCGCGGTTGCGCAATACCGCAAAGCCGCTCGCGTCGGTCGAGGTCAAAGTGCTGAATACCCTCCGTGCGACAGTCTATCAGGCCGCCGGCAACCCGAAGCGTTGTGGCGGCGGCCGGCGCAATCGCCGGTCAATGCGCGGCGAGAAACGCGGCGAGCGCGCGGGCCACCGCCGCCGGCTGCTCGAGATGCAGCATGTGGCCCGCCGAGGCGATCGATACGCGGCTCGCGTGCGGCACGCATGCCTGGAACGCGCCGGCCCGATCCTCGCCGTCGCGTCCGTGGGGCGACTCGGCGCCGAGCAACAACAGGGCCGGCGCCTCGATCAACCGCCAGCATGCCTCCGTCTCCTGCTGCCGGTAGAGAACCGGGTTGACCCGGCGATGGCGGGGATCGCTCGACTGGCGGACCCGGCCGCTCGGATCCGCCGAACCCCAGAGGCGCGCGGCAAAGGCGGCCCGCGCGGCACCGATCCGCGGGTGGCGGCGGCGGATCGCGTGCGCGAACTGCTCGAAGGATGGATATTCGCGCGGCGCGGACGGCCGCTTGACCTGCTCGAGCCAGGTCCGCAGGCGTTCGGGCGCCTGCCCGGGATCGGTCTGCGCGACACCGAATCCTTCGATGTTGACCACGCTGCGCACGCGGCGCGGCCGCAGGCCGGCGTACAGGCTGGCGATGTGCCCGCCCATGCTGTGGCCGACGATCGCGACCGGTTCGGTGGGTGACACGAGGTCGAGGAGCGCGTCGAGGTCCGCGAGGTAGTCCGCAAACCAGTAGCCCGCCTGCGGCCACTCGCTGCGGCCGAAGCCGCGCCAGTCCGGCGCGACCACCGTGAATTCCCCCGGCAGCTCATCGACGACGCACTGGAAGGATTCACCGCAGTCGAGCCAGCCGTGCAGCATCAGCACGGTGCGCGCGCCGCTGCCCGCCCAGCGGGTCAGGTGCATGCCGAGGCCGCGGATCCACCTGGACTCGCGTTGCGGCGCGCGTTGCGCACGATAAGCCTCGCTCATGCGGCGCTCACTTTGGTCGCGCCTCGCCGCTCAGCCGCCGAGAAAGATCCTGTAGGCGGGGTTCTCGGTCTCTTCGCTGTAGGCATATTGCAGTTCGTTGATATGGGCAAGGAAATCGCCGCGGGTCGCGGGCGGCACCTGGATCCCCGCGAGCACCCGGCCGTAGTCGGCACCGTGATTGCGGTAATGGAAGAGGCTGATGTTCCACTCACCGCCGATCGCGCGCAGGAACTTCAACAGCGCGCCCGGCCGCTCCGGAAACTCGAACCGGTAAAGGTGCTCGTGCTCGAGGCCGCGCGCCCGGCCGCCGACCATGTAGCGCACGTGCAGCTTCGCCATTTCGTTGTCGGTCATGTCGCGGACCGTGTGACCCGCCTCGGCGATCGTCTTGATCATCGCCTCGCGCTCCGCCCGGCCATGCGCGAGCGCCACGCCGACGAAAACCTGCGCGGCGCGGTCATCGCCGTAGCGGTAGCTGAACTCGGTGACGCCGTGCCGGCCGAGCAATTCGCAAAAGCGCAGGAACGACCCCTGCTGCTCGGGAATCTCCACGGCGAACAGGGCCTCGCGCTGCGCGCCGACATCGGCGCGCTCGGCGACGTAGCGCAGCCGGTCGAAGTTCATGTTCGCGCCGCTGTTGATCACGACGAAGTCGCGGTCCGCGCAGTTCTCGCGGGCGACGTATTTCTTGAGGCCGGCGACCGCGAGCGCGCCGGACGGCTCGGCGATCGCGCGCGTCTCCTCGAAGATGTCCTGGATCGCCGCGCAGATCTGATCCGTGGTCACCAGCAAGATCTCGTCGACGTACTGCTGCGCGAGGCGGAAGGTTTCCTCGCCGACGCGGCGCACCGCGACGCCGTCGGCGAAGATGCCAACGCGTTCGAGGACGGCGCGCCGGCCGATGCGCAGGGATTCGAACATCCCGGGCGAGTCCTCGGGCTGCACGCCGATGATCTTGATCCGCGGATACAGGGCCTTCGCGTACGAGGCGATGCCGGCGATCAGGCCACCGCCGCCGATCGGCACGAAGATCGCGTCGATCTGGTCGCCGTGCCGCTGGCGCAGGATTTCCATCGCGATCGTTCCCTGACCGGCGATGACGTCCGGATCGTCGAAGGGATGGACGAACACCAGCGCGCGCTCGCGCGCGAGTTCGACCGCGTGCTCGTAGGCCTGGTCGTAATCCTCGCCCTGCAGGACGATCTCGCCGCCGAGCGCGGCGACCGCCTGCACTTTGATTTGCGGCGTCGTCACCGGCATCACGATGAGCGCGCCGATGCCGCGGGTACGGGCGCCGAGAGCCACGCCCTGGGCGTGGTTGCCGGCGGATGCGCAAATGACACCGCGCGCCGCGGCGATCGGCGACAGCTGCGCGATCTTGTTGTACGCGCCGCGAATTTTGAACGAAAACACCGGCTGCAGGTCTTCTCGCTTGAAATGCACCAGGTTGTGCAGGCGCCTGGAGAGCCGCGGCGCCGCCTCCAGCGGCGATTCGATCGCCACGTCGTACACCTTGGCTTTGAGAATTCTCTCGACGTAGTTTTCTTGCATGGCCGGTTCGCAGTCGCGGGACGGCTACATTAGCCGATGCCGGGCTCGGGGGGTATGGTAGCGGCGCACGAGCCTCGCCAAAGACGATCCTAGTGGGTAATGTCGACCAATGCGCAAGCTGATGTTCTGGATGCTGCTTTTGACCGCTGCCGCGCCGGCCGCGCTCGCCTCGTCCGGCAACGTGGTCGTTGCGCCGAACGTTCAAGCGCACCTCGAGAGCGCGGTGCGCAGCGTCGGCCCCGGCCAGTCGTTCCTGGTCGCGCTGGTGCTCGATCTGCGCGAGGGCTGGCATACGTACTGGCGCAACCCGGGCGATTCCGGCGAGGCGACGCGGCTCGCGTGGACCCTGCCGCGGGGCTTTCGCGCCGGACCGATCGAATGGCCGGCGCCGCAGCGCTTCGTGCTCGCGCCGCTCGTCAATTTCGGCTACGCCAAACAGGCGGTGTACCTCGTGCGAATCGACGCGCCGGCGTCGTTGCGCGCGCCCGGCCCGCTTAAGCTGCGCGCGCGGGCCAACTGGCTCGTCTGCTCGAATGTGTGCATTCCCGAAAGCGCGCAGCTGCGCCTCACGCTCCCGGCCGGTGCGACGCCCGGCGCAGCCGATCCGGCCACGGCGGCGCTGTTCGCCAGGGCGCGCGCTCAACTGCCGAAGGAGGCGGCGGGATCAGCCAGCGCGCGCGTTCGCGACGGGCGCCTGATATTGACGCTCGGCCCCGGCCTCGACCCGCGACTCGCGCACATCGGCTCCCTGCAGTTCATCCCGTACACGGACGGCGAGATCGTCTACGCGGCGCCGCAGATCATGACGCGCGCCGGCGGATCGATCGAGTTGTCGATGCAGCTCGGCGATCAGCCGCCCACGGCGGGCAAGATCCGCGGCATCCTGCTCGCGATCGCACCAGCCGGCGCCGCGCCCACGAGCATTGCGCTCGCCATCGCGCCGCCGCTGCAGATCGCGGGCGCGCAAGTGCCGCGGCGGGGCGCGGCAGGGACAGCCGCCGCGGCGGCAACGCCGGCGTTCTGGACCCTGATCGGTCTCGCCTTGCTCGGCGGCTTGATCCTGAATTTGATGCCGTGCGTGCTGCCGGTGCTGTCGATCAAGGCGGTGAGCCTGGTCGAGCAGGCACGGAGCCACCCGCGCGACGTGCGCCTCAAAGGACTCGCGTTTGCGGCCGGAGTGATCGCCTCGATGCTGACGCTCGCGCTCGTCCTGCTGTCGCTGCGGGCCGGCGGCGAGCTGGTCGGTTGGGGGTTCCAGCTGCAGGCGCCGCTGTTCGTCACCCTGATGGCATACCTGTTGTTCCTGGTCGGGCTGAACCTGTCGGGCGTGTTCGAGTTCGGCGGCGGCGGCGCCGGGCTCGGCGAGAATCTCACGCGCGGCGACAATCGGCGCGCCGCGTTCTTCACCGGCGTGCTGACGACCCTGGTCGCGACGCCCTGCACCGCGCCGTTCATGGCCGCCGCGGTCGGCGCGGCCCTCACCCAGTCCGCGCCGCGCGCGCTCGCGATCTTTGCCGCGCTCGGCGTCGGCTTGAGCCTGCCGCTCGCGGCGCTGTCGTTTGCGCCGTGGCTGCGTCGCGCGTTGCCGAAGCCCGGGGCGTGGATGGAAACCTTGAAGCAGGTGCTCGCGTTCCCGATGTACGCCTCCGCCGCCTGGCTGGTGTGGGTGCTCGCGCAGCAGACGTCCTCGACGGGGCTTGCCGCCGCGCTCGCCGGTTTGGTGCTGCTCTCGCTGGCCGCGTGGTCCTATCAGCGGGCGAGAGGCCGCGCGGGCCGCGGCAGGCTCGCGGCCACGGCGGCCGCGGCGATCGCCCTCCTCGCCGCGCTGGCCTTGCCGGCAACGCTCGACGGCGCGCCCGCGACGCCCGCTGCGGCGCCCGGTCGGCCGGGCGCCGGGACCTGGGAATCCTACGACCCGGCGCGCGTCGCGCGCCTGCGCGCCGCCGGCCGGCCCCTGCTGATCGATTTCACCGCGAGCTGGTGCCTGACTTGCCTCGTCAATGACCGCACCGCACTCGCCAACCCGTCCGTGCTCGCGCTGTTGCGCGCCAAGGGGGTGACCCTGGTCAAGGGGGACTGGACGAACGGGGATCCGAGAATCACCGCGGCCTTGGCCAAGTTCGGCCGTGCGGGCGTGCCCTTGTACGTGGTGTACGACGCGACGCCGGGTTCGCATCGCGCCTTGGTGTTGCCGCAGCTGCTGACCGCGAGCATCGTCGAGAACGCGTTCGCGGCGTTGCCGGGACGGCATTTGCATTAGATCGCGGTTGGGGCATGCTGGGCGCATGGTCCCGCCGAGTGCGAACCCGATTCCGGTGATCGATTTCCGGCGCCGCGGCGTGGTGCTCAGCTGGGACGTCGCGGGCGGCAACTGGCTCGCGCTCGATGCCGTGCCGGCGGTCGTGCACGGCGTCGCACTGATCCGCGGGACGCCGCCGAACTTTTGTCTGTATGCGCAAGGCGGCCGGCTGCGCCTGCAGATCGGCGCGAATCAGTACGCGCTGTCGGAGAACTCGCCGCGTTTTCGCTGCCTGCCTGAGCACCTGAGCTTCGGGCTGCGGCGCCGATTCGTGGTCGAGTCGAGCACCGGCGGTGTGCTCCACAGCCAGGGCTACTGGACCGGCCAGGGGCCGGATTTCTTCCGCTGGCTCGCCGACCGGGCGGGCGATCCGGATTGGCGTGCGTCCATGGGTCGACGTTGGACCGACGGCGTCGGCGCCGCGGCGCTTCGCGGCGACTGAACCGGCGCCGACGCCGCAAAGCGGCGCGGCAGGAGCCCGGCGAGTTCCGCCTCGCTCAGAACGCGCCAACGGCCCGGGGCGAGCGTTGCGAGCTCGATGTTGCCGATGCGTACGCGTTGCAGCCACCGCACCCGATAGCCGAGCGCCGAACACATCCGGCGAATTTGCCGGTTCAGTCCCTGCGTGAGAACGATGCGCAACGTCCGCTCGTCGATGCGTTGCACGCGGCAGCGCTCGGTCATCCGGCCCATGATGCGCACGCCGCTTCGCATGATTTCGAGAGTCATCGCCGTGACCGGCCGGTCGACGCCGACCAGGTACTCCTTCTCGAGGCGGTTCTCGGAGCGCAGAATCTCGTTGACGATGTCGCCGTCGTTCGTCAGCAGGATCAGGCCTGTTGAATCCTTGTCGAGACGACCGACCGGGAAGATCCGCTGCGGATGGCCGACCAGATCGACGATGTTGCCCGCGACCTGCGGCTCGCTCGTCGAGGTGACGCCGACCGGCTTGTTCAAGGCGATGTACACCGGCGCGGCCCGGGCGCGCAGCGGTGCGCCGTCGACGCGGACATCATCGGCCGGCGTAACGCGCGTGCCGAGTGTCGCCGGCGCGCCGTTGCAGATGACGCGCCCCTCGCCGATCCACTGGTCCGCTTCGCGGCGGGAGCACAGGCCGCTTTCACTGATGAACTTGTTGATTCGCACGCACCCTCGCCCGTAGCCCCGATGGAAAGGTCACCGCCGGTCGAGGAACGCCGTCAGGCGTTCCGCCAGCGCATCGGCGGCGAGCGCGCCCGCATCGTCGGCACATTCCGGCACCTCGAGGACTTCGAGGTTCGAGCGCAGGGCCTGCGCCCGTTGGCGCAACTGCGCCGAGGGCTCGCCGGTCATGACGAGGAGGCACTCCGGGGACCTCGAGGTCAGGCGATTGAGCGCGCTCGCGCCGATCAGCACGATGCGGCGCACCAGAGCCGGCGCCGAGGCCGCGACGTCGAGCGCGATCTGCGAACCGTCGCCGACGCCGAGCAGGTCGACGCGGCGCAGGCGCAGATCAGCCGCGAAATCCTCGATCGCCGCCGCGCCGGCGCCGAGACCCGCATCGGCGGGCGGCGGATCGGATTCGCCGCAACCGGGCAAGTCGGGCGCATACACCGAGCGGCGTTCCGCCATCGCCGCGATGAACCGCTCGAACAGCCGCCCGGTGCCGTCGGCGGGATGCAGGCACAGCAGTGGTGTCTGCTCATCGAAGCCCCCGGTAGCCGGGAACGCGGTCCGCACATGCAACTGGCCGAATCTCACGTCGAAGTAAGCGCGGCGTGTCCGAGTCGCTGCGCCCTGGCCGCGCCGAGGTCGCGTGTTGGATTTATGCAACATTTATTTTCACATTTCTTTGCAATAACACTGGCATCTATGCGGAGCCGCGGCTAGAGTGTTGCAGCGACGCAATGATGAATTTGGGCAAGGACGGCAGACTGACCATCGCGCCGGGGCGCAGGCGACACGGCGACCGGCACCATCGAAAAAGGGCATGGGGATTTCGTAGCCGGGCGATGCCCGGCTTTTTTCTGCTCACCGGGGCCGCAGGCGACCGGGACCGCAGCATTTGCCCTCACCGAGCCCGATCCCAGACGCGAAACAACTCGACGCCCCCCGGGCCGGATCCCTGGCTGACCTGCTCGAACAGGCGCTGCCGATCCGCCGACAAGCGATAACGCAGGTCGATCATCGGCCCATCGCCATCCGGCGCAACCGTCACCAGCAGGGCGCGGCCCGACCAGCCGCACACAGGTCGTGCATCGCGTCCGCGCGGCGCCTTGCCACGCAACGGGCTCCACGGTCGGTACACGCGGCTTTCCCCGCCGGAACTGAACGCGACCACGCCGCCCGTCTGCTCGATCAGCAGATCCTTGCCCGGCCATCGCATGGCCTCGGCGATCTCGCCGACCGACGCGTGCACCGGCACCGGTGGTGCGGCGCTCACCCGCTGTCGACCCGCCTGCGCGGAGCCGTCGGCATCACCGTCACCGCCGGCTGGCGATTCGTCGGCCGAGCCGAGGATCGCGACCAAGTGCTGCGCATCATCGCTATCGGCCGCATTCAGGCGCCAGTGGCCGGACAGATCGACGCCCGCGGGCGGCGCGAGCGCCAGGCGCTCGTGCGCGCAGCCGGCGATCAACAGGGTCGCGAAAATCAGTCCCGCGCGCATGGGCGAACTCCGAAGAAAAACGAGTTCGCAGTTATAGAACGCGCGCCGCCAAGCTACAAGCGGCCTTGCCGAAGGCGCGGCACAGCGTCGTTCGGCCCGCAAATCCACAGCCGGCCGCCGACCGGCTCGAAATTCACCCGCACCGCGGCACCTTCGCGCAGCATCGCCGCTGCGCATTCCCAGCGCCCGTCGGCGAGGTCGGCCCGGATCAGATCCACCAGCGTCGCGCTCGGCTGCGCCGCATCGGTCGGCGGCGCATGCGCGACGATGCGCGCCTGCAGCTCGTCGCGCCGCGCCGCGTTGCCGAGCACGGCCCGCTTGAAACGCGCCAGAACCACGAGAACGGCGCTCAGGGTGGTGTCCGTCAGTTCGCTCGGCCGGCCGCCGGCGCCGTCGGTCCGCAAATGCAACAGGCCGCCGACCGACCGCCTCGCATCGTGCAGGCACAGGGCGAGCGCACCTCGCAGTTCGGCGGTCAAGAGCACCGGTTCCGGCGACACCTGGTACGCGTCGACGCCAACGTCGATTCGTGGCAAATCCGTCTGCATCGCTCGCCGTCCTCTGCTACGTGGAGGACATGCTGCCCGGCAAAGGGTCGCCGGCTCTGCCTAACCAATCACGTTTTGGCGAACTGGCGCCGCGCGGCGCCGTCACGAGGCGTCGCGGGAGGGAATCGGCACCTTCAGCATCAGCCGGTCGATCTCGTCCTGCGTCGGCGATCGCTCCGCATCGCGCACGAGCCTGCGCGGCAGATGCGGCGCCAGTTGTTCGATGAACTCGTACATATAGGCCCGCAGCAGCGTACCGCGGCGAAAGCCCAGCCAGCTCGTGTGTTCGTCGAACAGGTGTTTGGCGTCGAGTACGGCGAGGTCCGCATCGTTCGCCGGGTCGAGGGCGACGCTCGCGACGATGCCGACCCCGAGGCCGATGCGCACGTAGGTCTTGATCACGTCGGCATCCCGGGCCGTCAAGGCGACGTCCAGCGAGAGCCCCGCCGCCTCGAACATCGCCGGCAAGGACGAGCGGCCGGAGAAGCTGAAGACGTAGGTCACGATCGGATGCTGCGCGAGCTTCTGCAGCGTCAATTTTCCGGCCGCGGCAAGCGGATGTCCATGCGGCACGACGACGGTGCGGTGCCAGCGATACACGGGCAGACGCACGAGATGCGGAAACAGCTCGTCGGAACCGGTCGCGATCGCGAAGTCGACGCGATCGCGGGCGATCAGCTCGGCGATCTGCTCGGACGTGCCCTGGTGCAGGTGCAGACGCACTTTCGGGTACTTCTCGCGGAAGGCGCGAATGACCGGGGGCAGCACGTAGCGGGCCTGCGTGTGGGTCGTCGCGATCGACAGGGTCCCGCCGTCGGCCTTGCGCAACTCCTGGGACGTGCGCCGGATGTTGTGCATCTCGCGCAGAATATTCGACGCGCGGGCGATGATTTCCTCGCCGGCGCTCGTGATCCGGGTCAGGGCGCGGCCTTCACGCTCGAACAGGCGAAACCCGAGTTCCTCCTCGAGCATCTTCAGCTGCCGGCTGACGCCCGGTTGCGAGGTGTGCAGCTCGCGCGCCGCCGCCGTGATGTTCAGGCCGTTCTCGTGCACCGCGACGAGATAGCGCAATTGCTGCAGCTTCATCGCCCGGCCCGCCCATGACCAAAGCGCATGTCGACATGCGGGAATGTTCGTATCCTCGGGCGCTGCGCCGCCATATATTCTTCACCCCTTGGCAATGAATCGGTCGGCCGACAGTCTCTCATGCCCGAACTGCCCGAAGTGCTGCGCGATCTGGTGACGGACAGCATCCGGCAGCTGCGCGACGGCGTCGCGCAATACAAAAAGGTCTGCTACGCCAGCAGTCTGGGCGCCGAGTCCATGGTCCTCACGGACCTGATCTGGACGCACGTACCGCAAATCGAGATCTTCACCGTCGACACCGGGCGCCTGTACCCGCAGACCCACGACCTGATCGAGCGCCTGCAGCGACGTTACGGCCGACTCCTCAAAATCTACTACCCGAGTGCCGGCGCGGTCGAGTCCTGGGTTGCCGGCAACGGCATCAACGGCTTTCGCGACGGTCTGCAACAGCGCCTCGGCTGCTGCGCCGTGCGCAAGGTCGAACCGTTCCGCCGCGCGATCAGCGGATTCGCCGCGTGGATCAGCGGGATCCGCGCCGAGCAGTCGGCGAGCCGGGCGCTCGCGCAAGCGCTCGAGTGGGATCCGGCGAACGGCCTGCACAAGTTGAGCCCGCTGCTCGCCTGGAGCGGGCGGGACGTCTGGCGGTACATCCACGCGATGCGCCTGCCGTACCATGAGCTGCACGACGCGGGGTTTCCGAGCATCGGTTGCGCGCCGTGCACCAGAGCGGTGCCGGCGGGCGCGGACCCGCGCTCGGGGCGCTGGTGGTGGGAGCGCGCCGAGTCGCGCGAGTGCGGCCTGCATCCGCGCCGCGCCGCGGTCGAGCAGGCCGCGCAAGCCTGAGCGATGCGCCACTTTCCCGTGTTCTTCGACCTGCGCGGCCGCCGCGTGCTGATCGTCGGTGGCGGCGAGGTCGCGTTGCGCAAGCTGTCGCTGCTCGAGCGCGCCGGCGCCGAGATCACCGTGGTCGCGCCTCGAGCCGTGCCGGACATTCGTGCGCGCGCGGCGCGCGGCGCGCTGCGCCACCTCGCCAGGGAATTCCAGCCGGGCGATCTGGACGGCGCCACACTGGTGATCGTCGCGACCTCACGCCGTGCCTTGAATCGGCTGATCGCCGTGCAATGCGACGCGCGGCAGCTGCCGGTCAACGTCGTCGACGACCTCGAAGCTTCGCGTTTTCTGGTGCCGGCGATCGTCGACCGCGATCCGGTCGTGGTCGCGGTCAGCACCGGCGGCGCCTCGCCGGTGCTCGCGCGACGCATCCGCGAGCGGCTCGAAGCGGCCATCCCGGCCCGGCTCGGCGAGCTCGCGACCTGGCTCGCCGAGCTGCGGGCGCGATCGCGTGCGCTGCGCACGAGCGGGGCGCGCCGGCGTTACTTTGAGCGATTGATCGACGGGCCGGCCGCACGACGTTTGCTCGACGGCGATCGCGACGGTGCCGGCGCGATCGCCGAGCGCCTCCTCGCGAGCGAGACCGGTGGTGCGGGCGCGCCCGGCGAGGTGGCGCTCGTCGGCGCCGGTCCCGGCGACCCGGAATTGTTGACCCTGAAGGCGCTGCGCGCGCTGCAGGACGCCGACGTGATCCTGCACGACCGCCTGGTGTCGCAAAGCGTGCTCGATCTCGCGCGCCGCGACGCGCTTTGCGTCTGCGTCGGCAAGACCGGCGGCGGCGCGGCGACGCCGCAGGCCGCGATCAACGCCGCGTTGATCGCGCATGCTCGCCGGGGCATGCGCGTCGTGCGCCTGAAAGGCGGCGACCCGTGCATCTTCGGCCGCGGCGGCGAGGAAATGCAGGCGTTGGCGAGCGCGGGCATACCGTTTCGCGTCGTGCCCGGCATCACCGCGGCGCTCGGCGCCGCCGCCGCCGCCGGCATTCCGCTGACGCACCGCGATCACGCCCACGGCGTCACCTTCGTCACGGCGCACATCGGGGACGACGGTGTCGATGCGGATTGGCGCTCGCTCGCGATGCCGGGGCGCACCGCGGTCTTCTACATGGGTCTCGCGCGCGTCGATCAGATCGTCAGCCGGCTGCTCGCGCACGGCGCGCCCGCCGCACGACCGGCGGCGGTCGTCGCCGGCGCCACGACGCCCGCGCAGCGTGTCGTCACGGGAAATCTCGGCGACATCCACCGGCGAACCTTGCGCGCCGGCCTCGCCTCGCCTGCGCTGTTGATCGTCGGGGACGTCGTGCGGCTGCAGTCGCGCCTCGATTGCTTGCAAGTCGCCGGGGCGGTCGGTTTGTCCGCGAGCGCCTGAACACAGGGGCAAAAAAAATCCCCGGAAGAACCGGGGACTCTAGTGGAACAGGTGCCGGGTACTATCCCGGCACGTCCGTCAGCAGTCGATGCGCGGCACAAAAGTGACCGATGCTCGACCCTTTTTGAACTCACACCACCTGTTGTATCAAGGTGACGCCGAAAAAAAGCTACACGCCATCGCCTGTGGACAAACGTAGCATACGGTGTGAATAATTCCAATAGATTTGGTAGGTTAAATCGCCGACATAAAGTCATTCCGCAACACGGCAAAACCTGTCGCCAATATGTTACAGGACCGCAACAATCGGACTCCTGGCGCTTGCCGAACCAACGCACCCCGAAGCTGCGGTATCCTCGACGACATGAAATACCTGCACACGATGGTCCGGGTGACGGACATCGACCAATCGCTGCGCTTCTACCGCGATGCGCTCGGCCTCGAACTGCTGTCGCGGCGGGATTACCCGCAGGGCCGGTACACGCTGGTGTTCCTCGCCGCGCCCGGCGATTCGACCGCCCAGGTGGAACTGACCCACAACTGGGATCCGGAGGGCTACACCGGCGGCCGGAATTTCGGCCATCTGGCCTACGCGGTCGACGACATCTACGCAACCTGCCGGCGCTTGATGGACCATGCAGTCACGATCAACCGGCCGCCGCGCGACGGTCACATGGCTTTCGTGCGCTCGCCGGACGGCATCTCGGTGGAACTGCTGCAGCAGGGCGCCGCCCTCGCGCCGGCCGAACCGTGGGCGTCGATGGGCAACACCGGCATCTGGTGAACCGGCGCGGCGCGGCCTCGAGGCCGCCGCCGAAGCGCGGCTAAAACATCTCCGACTCGCCGGGCGCCGTGACCGCGACCGCTTTGCGCGACGCGATGAACTCGCCGGTGATCATTTCGTCGTACGCCTGTCCAGGCCCCACCATCGGATACACGCCGGCATCCGGATCGATGATGACCTCGAGGAATGCCGGGCCCCGAAAGCGGATGAACTCGCCGATCACGCGCGGCACGGCGGCCTTCTCGGCGAGCCGCACGGCGTATTCGAAGCCGTCGGCGAGCGCCGCCTTGACGAAGTCCTTCTTGTGCAGGCTCTTGTCGCTCGCAC
>Ga0307373_10003339_pt1 | contig 27970 bp, 27 predicted proteins | sample OX2MG_FD_202534 | JGI IMG/M metagenome (GOLD analysis project Ga0307373, IMG submission 202534) | Soil microbial communities from Risofladan, Vaasa, Finland - OX-2 | ecosystem: Environmental > Terrestrial > Soil > Coastal area > Acid sulfate soil | place: Finland: Risofladan, Vaasa | collected... | reverse complement strand
CGTCCATCGAGATCAGTCCTCCTACGTTTCCGAGGCGCGGTGCCCACCGTTCGTGGGCGGAGCATGCGCAGATTTGGGCAGCAATTACAACAACGGCTCATCGTTGTGACAGGGCTTTTGCCGCAAATGTAACGGTTGTTTGTCTAGCAGCCTAACATTTCAATGGTCGCGAGTCCAGTGAGCACTATTTCGATGCATTCTAGCGGCTCTTGATGGGCCGCCCGATCCCACTCCGAGCCCTTCCCGACAAGCCACGGTGACGTCTTTCATGTCCAGTATCGGGCTGCGGAATTTGCCTTAGGTCCCTACACCTCTGCTGAACGTCGCATTAATTCGCGAACTTCCTCGATCAGTGGACCATAACGGTCGGCTTCGTCACGCCAGTAACCCTTGTGGAACAACTGACGATTCGCGCCAATCCAGGGCTGGCTCACGTCGGAATTGGTCGCCGTGATGGGAGGGGAGAGGGTGATGAGGTCCCCGACCGCCTGCGGATCGCGAAACACGTTCATCGGGTCGAGGCCGGCCTCGACGCGCTGCAGCTGCTCCTCGAGGACGGAGCGGTAGCGGATGATGGCCTCGTCGGAGGCCGCGAGGGTCTCTCGGCGGCGATCGACGATGTCGCCTTGCGCAGACCATGCCATGAGGTCCTGGGCGAGAACGAAGTCGAGGACCGGCGCTCCCGAGTCGTCGAGGGTCGGGACCTCGTAGCACGGCACGTCTCGGGCACGTCCAATGCGATCCCGTCCGGCGCCACGTAGATGTCGTACACGAGGTGATAGGTGTGCGTGTCGTCCATCGGCACGCGTATCTGAAGCTCGTAGCGGATTCCCCCACCCCCGACGCGCACCATGTGGGGAAAGACCATGTAGGAATGCCAGTGTTCCTTGTATTCGGGAGCTCCACGTTCGGGGGTGAACACCATTGCCTTTTGCACGCCGTGCTCGTCGACCTTCGAGATGACGTGGGAATAGCCTGCGGACTGCGAGATACTCGCAAACGCGCGATGCGTTTTCCGGTCCGGCGCTCGTTCGTCGAGGAGACCGTCGCGCTCCAGGAGATACTGGAAGAAATGGCCGTGGAGGTACACGCTGTGCGCAGGATCGGAGGCGTTCTCCTGACACTGCAGCCAGTTGCAGGGGATCACCGTGTAGCCGACCTGCCGCAGCGCGCCCGGCACGACGAGGATGTCCCAGGGCGGCAGGATCGGCTCCGGTCGCGGGCCGAGGTACGCGAAGAGCAGGCCGCCCATCTCCTGGACCGGGTACCCGCCGATCGACACGTGCTCGGCGAGCCGGCTGTGCGGTGATTCGAGCGGCGTCTCGGTGCAGGTTCCCGTCTCGTCGTAGCACCACCCGTGATAGGGGCAGCGCAATCCGTGCTCCTCGGGAATTCCGAACACCATTTGCACGCGCCGGTGCGCGCAACGATCTCCGACCAGCCCGATCGTCCCCGAGCGGTCTCGAAAACAGACGAGGTCCTCACCGAGGAGACGAACGGCCTGCACCGGGTTCTCGTCGAGCATCGCCACCGGCAGGAACGGCTGCCAGTAACGTCGCATCAAGTTGCCCATCGGCGTGCCCGGGCCGACGCGCGTCAGTCGCTCGTTCTGCTCCTTCGTCAACATCACGGGCCCCCCGGGAGACTCTGCCTAGGCCACTGCCGCGGGACTCGGCCCGAAGAACAAGCTAGGGCCGATGAACAGTGGTTACAATCGGCTCGTAACAGACACTACCTTTCGGGAGTGACCGTTGTCCTCTTCGCACAATCCCTGGGACAGCTCGTGCAGACCCGCCCGACAGGCATCCAAGAAGATCTAGAGAGAGGAGCCAGCCGTGACGTCGTCGATCATCCTTGCGCTCGCGGTCTTCGGTGCCTGCACCGTTGAGGCGGTCGAGGCGCTCACGCTTGTCGTCGCCGCGGGGAGCACCCGTGGCTGGCGCTCCGCGCTCGAAGGGGCCGGCACCGCGCTGCTGCTGCTTGCGGTGGTCACCGGAGCAGTCGGTGTGCCGCTCGTCCGCTACGTGCCGATCAACGGCCTACGCGTCGTGATCGGTGCGCTGCTGCTGATCCTCGGGCTGCAGTGGCTCCGCAAGTCGATCCTCCGCTCGAGCGGCCACAAGGCGATGCACGACGAGGACGTGATCTTCCAGAGCACCGTCGCCAAGCTCTCCGGAACCGCCACCGAGACCAAGGTGAAGCGCGACGCGGTGGCCTTCGTCGTCGCCTTCAAGGGCGTGCTCCTCGAGGGTACCGAGGTCGTGCTCATCGTCCTCAGCCTGGGGGTGAGCGGCCACCACCTCGGCCTGGCCGTCATCGCAGCGAGCGCCGCGGTCGTGCTGGTGACGATCGTCGGCTTCATGGTCACCCGACAGCTCTCGGAGGTGCCCGAGAACACCATGAAGATCGTCGTCGGCGTCATGCTCTCCAGCTTCGGCGTCTTCTGGGTCGGCGAGGGTGCGGGGATCCACTGGCCCGGCAGCGACCTCGCGATCCTCGTGCTCATCGCCTTCTTCTGGGCGATGACGATGGCCTCGATCGCCTCGATGAAGCGCTTCCCGATCCCCGCTCCTTCGGCCGCGCAGCCTGAGGTGGCCCACTGATGGCCAAGATCGGGTCGCTGCTCGCCGCCTTCGGGCGCTTCTGGTGGGACTTCCTCATCGGCGAGGTACCGTCGCTGTTCATCGGGGTGCTGGTGGTCGTCGGCCTCGCGCTCGCGCTCCGTCACGAACGGGTCGCCGCGGTGATCCTCATCCCCTTGCTGGCGGTGGCCTTCCTCGCCGCGAGCACCTACCACGGGCGGCAGCGGGTCTGACCTCGCGGCTCGTCACGCGGTCTCCTGAGATCGCGGTCATCGGCCCTGATTCACCGCCGCCACGGCCGTGCCGGACCGGAACTCTGGGCCGACTCCGACTCCCGGAGCCCCTCGGGGGCCCACCGGGATTTCCGTGGGACGACGTAGCTTGTACCCATGACCCCTGAAGGCGGCGCGGCCGGCAAGCGCAAGCCCGATCGATGGTTGCTGCTCGTGTACCGCATCCCGAGCGATCCGACCCGCCTGCGCGCCGGGGTCTGGCGAAAGATCAAGGGCCTCGGTGCCATCTACGTCCAGAACGCCGCGGCGGCACTGCCCGCGTCGCCGGCCGGAGAACGCGCGATGCGGGCGTTGCGGGCCGAGATCGAGGAGATGGGTGGAAACGCGCTGCTCTTCGAATCCACGGTGCTCGGAGATCAGAGTCAACTGATCGAGCTGTTCAACGCGGCACGCGACGACGAATACGAGGAGATCGCCGACCGCTGCGGTGACTTCCTTCAAGAAATCCACCACGAATACGAGGCGAATCACTTCACCTACGCCGAGCTCGAGGAGAACGACGTCGACCTCGTCAAGCTGAAGGGGTGGCTCGACAAGGTCCGCGGCCGTGACCTCCTCGGCGCGAAGGGGCTCGACGCCGCCGTCGAGGCACTGGCGGTCTGCGAAAAATCCCTCGAGGAGTACGCGGCGCGCGTCTACGCGGAGGAGGGCGAAGGGCAGAGCGGGCTGTAGTCCCAGCGCCTACGCCCCGGCCGGGCCGCTCTCCGGCGGTGGCTCGGCGACGGACCTCCGCACCGCGAGCACCGCGAGGTCGTCGCTGAGCTCGCCCGCGAAGTCGAGGACCGCGCGTTCGATGAGCTCGACCGCCGCGGTCGCGTGTCGACCCGCGGTCGCCCCCAACGCAGCCTCGAGGTGGTCCTCACCGAAGAACTCCTCGCCCGCGCGCGCCTCGGTCACTCCGTCGCTGTACAGGAGGAGCATGTCGCCCGCCGCGAGGACGACGGTGTCCGTTGCGCCCTTCCAGCTCGCGAACGCGCCGAGGAGCGGGCTCGTGATCCCGACGGCGGTGACGGCGCCGGCGGCGGTGAGGAGGAGCGGGTGGGGATGGCCGCCGAGGGCGACCTGCACCATGCCGGTGGAGGGATCGAGGGTGGCGTACACCGCGGTGCAGAGCTTGCCGGGGTGCTGGCGACGGATCGCCTCATTCAGCGTGGCGAGCACGTCCGCCGGGTTGCGACGGCGCATCGCCGCCGCCCGCAGGGTGTAGCGCGCCAACGCGGTCACCACCGCAGCCTCGCTGCCCTTGCCGCAGACGTCACCGAGCGTCAGCGCCCAGTGGCCGCCACCGAGTTCGAAGACGTCGTAGAAGTCCCCACCGACCTCGTAGCCGTCCCCGAAGGCCCGGAAGGCCGCCGCGAGCTCGATCCCGTCGATCTCGGGAAGGAGCGGCGGCAGGAGGCTCGTCTGCAGCGTCTTCGCGATGTGCGCGAGCCGTTCACGGTTCGCCGCGAGCTCCGCGGCGACCACCCGAGGGGCGGTGATGTCGCGCAGGTAGGCGTTGAAGAACGGCGGATCGGTGTCTTCGACTCGGGTGACGGAGAGCTCGACGGGGAACTCGGAGCCGTCGCGGCGCAGGGCGTCGACCTCGATCCGTCGGCCGAGTATCGGACCGTCTCCGGTCGCGAGCAGCCTGGCCAACCCCGAACGGTGCCGCTCGCGCATCTCCGCCGGGATCAGGAAGTCCGCGAGGTCCTGGCCGATCGCGTCGCTCCGCTCACATCCGAACGTGACCTCGGCCGCCTTGTTGAAGTCGGTGATCCGTCCCTGGCTGTCCATGCCGATGACGCAGTCGAGCGCCCCCTCCAGGATCGCCGCCTTGTGTGCTTCGCTCAGCGCGAGCGCAGCGCGCGAGGTGTCGAACTCCCGAGCACGCTCCTCGGAGATCGCGATGTCGCGGGCCACCGAACTCGCCACGGCACGGGCCTCGGAGGTCGCAACGTCCCGTGCCTCCGAACTGGCCGCCTCCCGCGCGTGCGAGGTCGCGACGTCTCGTGCCACCGAGCCGGCGACCCGCAGCGCGAGCTCCTCGGCGACGGCCACCTCTCGCTCAGAGATGTCGGATTGCAGTTCGAGCAGCCGGGAGAGCGTCACGATCTCTGAGCTCACGACGAGCTCGTCGAGGGTCGCTCGATCGATCGAGGGGCGCGGTACGCCCGACTGGCCGAACACCTCGTCCGCGACGTGGGGGAGGAGAGCGAGCTTGATGCTGAGCGCCACGGCGGCGAAGGCCTTCACCACGGCGAAGGGGATCGATGCCCTCGAGAACAGCACGACGACGAAGAGCGTCCCGTCGGGCAGCACCGTGCCCACGCCGAGAACGGAGCGCACGCCGTAAGGGATGACGACCTCGTCCTGTTCCGGCACGTGGTGACTTCCGACAGCCTGCGGAACGAAGAAGACCTCATAGGTCCGTTCCTCGAGCTCACGCAACATCGTCGGCTCGGGATCGACGAGCTGCTGCGGGTCGAGGCCGAGCTGCCCGACGAGTTCGGCGATCATCGGGGAGCGCCGCAGCTCCCGCGCGCTCGACAGCGAGATGACGTCGGGTGCGGTCCGTCGGCCACTCCACGACGGATCCTCCTCCGCGCTGGTGAGGAGCCTCAGCTGCACGCCGCGGGGGCCGGCGGCGGCGGTCTCCGAGCCGGGGGGCGGTCCAGCCGCGGCCGCTTCGCGCCGCCGCGTCGCGTAGCAGCGGACGACCGGCAGCAGCGATGCTTTGCTGTCCTTGTCGACGAAGTGCTCGCGCAGGCAGTCGGCGACCGCCGAAGCGACTGCCTCCATGCTCGCGGCGTCATCACCTGTCCTGCGGAGCTCCCGGGAGCAGCGCAAGAGATCGCTCATCGCAATTTTCTGGGGCACCGCCACGGCGACAGGTTACGTTCAACCCCCACTGCCGATAGCGGAGACCGCCGTGCGGTCAGCGTTTGAATGGAGACGGCATTGGGCAGTAGCCGCGCAGCCGAAAGGATCACGCTCGAGTCCTGTATTGAACGCTGAGCGTTGGGCGAACGCTCGTGTCCGCGTGTCGACGTCATCTAGAGCTAACGCCGCCAGCTCGAACGAGGCCGAGATATCGAGGACGCAGTGGATCCACGAATAGGCGTCGCCGGCGCGAAGCCGCCCGGCACTGAACTCAGCGTGCGCATCGAGACCGATGCGGCAGGCATCCCCGTCGTCTATGTGAGCGGCGAGCTCGACTCATCGAACCTGGACGGCTTTCGTCAGGCCATCGATCCGGTCATCTCCCCAGCGCCGGAGCGCGTCGTGTTCGAACTCACCGAGCTCCGCTTCCTCGACAGTGCGGCGATCGCGCTGCTCGTCGAGCTGGCCACCGGTCCCTGTCCGGTCGAAGTGCGCAACCCGACGCGTATCGTGCGCAAGGTCATCGCAATCACCGGCCTCACCGAGCTGCTGCACCTCGCCTCGTGAGGACGACCCGGACCTTTCCCAACGATCTCGAGGAGATCGGGAGCGCTCGTCGCTTCGTCTCCGAGGTGCTCAGCGGTGTCGAAGAGGAGGCCGTCGAAGAGACGTGCCTGATGGTCTCAGAGCTCGCCACCAACTGCGTGCTCTACACCTCGGCACCCTTCGCCGTGCAGGTCGACCACACGCAGCGGACGCTACGGATCGAAGTCTCCGACCACGGAGTCGACGCGCCGGTACTGCAACCGATGCGGACCACGAAGCCGGGTGGTCGGGGGATACGCATCGTTGAACTCCTCGCCGACGACTGGGGCGTGATCCGCGCTGCCGGGAGGCCGGGCAAGCTCGTGTGGTTCACGCTCGCGCTCGCGGAGCCCGCGTAGGGTCACATCACCTGTCGGGTCACCGCTGTCGGGTCACCGCCGCGGCAAGGCCTTCGGCGCTCCGGACCGACAGAAGCGAACACGACCCCGGCCAGCGAATCGCAGACCAGGGGCTTCTCGGGTGGGCCGTACAGGACTTGAACCTGTGGCCCCTTGCGTGTCATCTCCCTCGGAACCGTCTGTTGGGGTCCAGAGAGATCCACGGAGAACCTCTGACCTGCGCTGCCGTTCCGTAGCCGTCTGCGGAGATCAATAGAAATCTAACGTCGTTGCTGAAGTCGTTGCTGAAGTCGAGACAAGGCACATGGATGTGCAACGACTCGGAACAAGGCTTCATCGCAGGCTGGTCTCCATTCGTCTCGCGGACGATGTCCCACTCGCGAACCAACGCGGTACTGACACGGCCGTAACGACGACAGGAACGATGCCGAAAACGAGCGCTTTGAGGCCCAGCCAAGCGTCGATGGTGACTGCATTCCTGTGCTGGCCAGCAGCACTGCCAGCGGGTGATGTATCTGGTCTGATCTCGATCGTGGAACTCGGTCGGTCGGCGCGGCTCTCGCTAGTTACGTTGAGAGCTGACTCTCGCAGTCGTCGGCGGTCACCTCGGTGAGGAACCGGGCAAGTTCCCCAACGGTCGTGAAGAGCTTGGGGGCATAATCTTTGCGATCTCCGAGAAAGTCGTCGATGTCGTCGGAGATCTGACGCGGTGAGAAGGACTCCTGAGGGTCCTTAACCTCGAGGATCCAGATCGTCTCCGTGCTCGGATCGGCAAGGATCGTGTCGATCTCGCCGGTGAGGTGATCCAGGCCGATCTCGCTGGGCGTCTCTGCGCCCTGCCGACACGGAAAGCCGAGGTCAAGAACGACCTTGTGCACCTCATCCTCGAGCTCGTCGTTCCGACCCTGTCGATACTTTTTGGTCGCCGCCTGGACTTTGCCCGGAGTCGTGCTCTGCACTGCGGCCACGGCAGGCGACCATCACCGATGTAGCGCCCGTAGACCCTCAGGGATGATTCCAGCGCCCACGGCAGTCCGAGCCGCTAACAACGCGCACGCAACCCGAGCTGCCACGCTGCCCGGATCCCGCTGAATTGACGCCTGCTTACCGCCCCCAGCTGAGGTTGACGGGGTCCCAGGTGCCGGTCGCGTCACCGGCAAAGACGGGGTCGAGGAAGGGCTTCACGATCGAGAGCGCTTCGTCGAGTGTGTGCGCTCGGGGCAGGAGCGACTTGTTGGCCTCCGCCTCGTAGCCAGGGCGCCAGAGCGACTCATCCGGGATGACGAACTCGGTAGCCGCCCCGAGCCCCCGGCGCTCGAACTCCGGCCTGATTGCCCTCCCGACGGCCTCCGCATCAGGTGACGCGGTGGTGGCGATTGCGACGAGATCGACGAGATCGCGGTAGCGGGTGGAGGGTCGTCGCGCGTCGCCGTACAGCTGGAAGGTGGCCGCCACCATCGCCGAGCGTCGGGGTGCCGGAGTAGTGGCTGACACTTTCGAGCAGACCTCGATGGCGTGGAGGTCGGCCGGGTTGAGCTCGACGAATCCGTCGACCGCAGCTCGATCGAGGGAGAGTCGTCGATTGTCAGACGCGAGTTCGCTCGAGGACGTAATTCAGCTCAAAACCGCCGTCGACCGTTCCATCGGTTACCTGTCATCTCGCGACGACCAACAGTTCATGCCGCGAGAGATCGCAGCGGCGGCCCTTGCTCGCAACAATCGCCTCTTCGGGGCAATGGTCGCCCTGCAGCAGGCGTTGTACCCCGACGTCTGCGGGATTCCCGTTCGGCCGATGATCGAAAAGGGTGACCCTCGATGGGCGAGCCGGCCGCGCACTGCGCAGCCCGCCAGAACTCGTAGTACTCCTCGAGCTTCGCGATCGCACCGTCGACGTCCACGATGGTTTCCTTGGGCTCGCGGTTTGGCTCGCGACGTTCACCGGGCCGCTGCCTCGGGAGCAGGCCAGGCCCCTGACCTGCTCCCCTCGGTGGGCCGTACAGGACTTGAACCTGTGACCCCTTGCGTGTCATGCAAGTGCGCTACCAGACTGCGCCAACGGCCCGATGGGCGGCAACGCTAGCACCCGGCCCTCCCGGCGGTGCCCGACGGCGATGCCGCCGGGCGAGACTCGGCCGGTAGGATCGCCGCGTGCAAACCCTCTCCGACCTGGGGATTGACCGTCCCTGGGCGGCCGAGGAGCCCCCCGGCGGCGTCGCACCGCCACCGCGGCGGCGTGCCCTGTCGGGCGACGCGCTGGCTCGCGTCGCGACCGCCCTCTGTGTGATCGGTTCGACGGTCTTCGTCATCGCACAGCTGCGGCCAGGGCTGATCCTCGGTCCGAGCACCGACGTCGGCGGCGACACCGCGGCGCACATCGTCGCCTCCTTCTACCTCATCCACCACCTCATCCCCCGTGGCCAGCTGTCGGGCTGGGACCCCCAGTGGTGGGGCGGCTTCCCCCTCTACGTCTTCTACTTCCCGCTCCCCGCCGTCGTGATCGCCGCGCTCGCGCCGATCCTCTCCTTCACCGTCGCCTTCAAGATCGTGACCGTGCTCGGGACGATCCTCCTCCCGGCGGTCGGCTACGCCTTCGGCCGCCTGGCCGGCTTCGCCCGACCGATCCCGGCCCTCATCTCGGTGGCGACCCTCGCCTTCATCTTCAACGCCTCGTACTCGATCGACGGCGGCAACCTTGCCTCCACGCTCGCCGGCGAGTTCTCCTTCACCCTCGCCCTCACCTTCGCTCTCGCCTTCCTCGGCGTCTTCGCACGGAGCCTGCAGACGGGGCGCCTGCGATGGCTGGCGGCGCTGCTCTTCGGCTGCACGGTGCTCTCCCACGTCGTCCCGGCGCTCTTCGCGGCAGCGGGCGCGGTCGGGCTGTGGCTCGCCTCGAGTGATCGGCGCGCCGGTCTGCGTGTCCTGCTCGGCGTCGGAGTGGTCGGCGCCCTGCTCCCCGCGTTCTGGCTCTTCCGCTTCGCCGCCGACATCCGTTACTCCTCCTCGATGGGCTACCAGCGCGTCGGCGACCCGCTCGGCACCCTCTTCCCCCCGAGCGGCGAGCTCGCCGTGCAGCTCCTCGCGGGCGTCGGCCTCGGGCTCGCGATCTGGCGGCGCGAGCGCGTCGCCCTCGTCCTCTCGGTGCTCGCGGCCGCCTCCGCGCTCGCCTTCTGCGTCTTCCCCGCGGGAACCATCTACAACGGCCGATGGCTGCCGTTCTGGTTCCTTGCGACGGCCCTCGTCGCCGCCTACGCGGTCGGGGAGCTCGGCCGCCTCGCCTTCAGCGCCCCCGTCTTCGGGCGCTCCCACGAATGGGTGACGCCCGTCTTCACCGGCCTCCTCACCGTCTCGGTGGTGGCCGGCTACCTCGGCGTGCTGCCGCTCGTGCGCACCCCCCAGACGAGCCAGAGCTTCCTCAGCGGGTGGGTCAGCTGGAACTACTCGGGCTACGAGGCCAAGCCCGGCTGGCACCAGTACCAGTCGGTGCTCGCGATGCTGCTCAGCGCCGCCAAACAGCACGGCTGCGGCCGCCTGGACTACGAGTACACCGCCAACGCGAGCAACGTCTTCGGGTCGACGCTCGTCGAGATGGCCTTCCCCTACTGGACGGGAGGCTGCATCGACTCCGAGGAGGGCCTCTACTACGAGTCCTCGACCACGAACCACTTCCACTTCCTCGACCAGTCCGAGCTGTCGATCGACGCCTCGAACCCCGTGCCGGGCCTCCCCTATCAGGGCCTCAACGTCACCGACGGCATCCACCACCTGCAGCTGCAGGGGGTGAAGTACTTCCTCGCCAACTCCGCCGAGGTGGAGGTCGAGGCCGAGGCCGACCCCGATCTGCAGCTCGTCGCCTCGACCCCGGCCTCGGCCGACGTCGTCGAGACCTCGACCAAGGCGACCACGCCTGCGAGCCCGCCCCGCTGGGAGCTCTTCCTCATCAAGGACTCCCCCATCGTCGCCCCGCTCACCGAGCAGCCGATCGTCGAGAGCGGGCTGAGCAAGGCCGCCTGGGACCAGACGGCCCAGGACTGGTACCAGACGCCGGCCGACTGGGCGGTGCCGGTCGTCACGACCGGCCCGGCCGGCTGGCGGCGCGAGGACGCCGGCACCCTCCTCGGCGCCAACGCCGAGCCACCGCTCCCGAAGACGACCGTCAGCGACGTCGTCACCACCGACTCGACGATCGCCTTTGATGTCACCCGCACCGGCGTCCCCGTCGACGTGCGGATCCCCTACTTCCCGAACTGGCAGGCGAGCGGCGCGACCGGTCCCTACCTCGCGACGCCGAACCTGATGGTCGTCGTGCCGACCTCGCACCACGTCGTGCTCTCCTACGGGACGACGACGATCGACTGGCTCGGACGCCTCGGCACGGCCCTCGGCCTCGGCGGCGTGATGCTGCTGAGCCACCCGTACGTGCCGCCGACGACGCTCCTCATCGAGGAGCCGGCGGCGGGGGGAGCCGAGCCCGGCGAGCCGGGCCCCGGCCGGGTCCCCGACGGCCACGACTTCGACTTCGGCCTCCCCGCCGACGCCGCCCCGGGTGACGGCGAGGCGAGGGACGACGGGTGAGCCGCCCACCGGCAGACGAAGCGCCCCCCGATCTCTCCTTCGTCCTCCCGAGCCACAACGAGATCACCCTCCTCGGCTCGACGGTCACCAACCTCGTCACCGGCCTCGAGGAGCGGGGGGCGAGCTACGAGATCCTGATCGTGGAGAACGGCTCGCGCGACGGGACGCTCCGTCTCGGCCGCATGCTGGCGGCGCAGCTCGGGCACGTGCGCGTCCTTCACCTCCCCGTCGGCGACTACGGCGCCGCGCTCGCCGCGGGTTTCCGGGCGGCGCGCGGCCGCTTCGTCGTGAACTTCGACGTCGACTACTACGACCTCGCGTTCCTGGACGACGCGCTCGCGATCCTCGGCGACGAGTCGGTCGGCGCGGTGCTGGCGAGCAAGCGGGCCGTCGGCGCCACGGACCGTCGGCCGCTGCACCGTCGCCTGCTCACCGCGGGGTTCACGACGACGCTCCACCTCCTCCTCGACCTCGAGGTGAGCGACGCGCACGGGATGAAGGTGCTGCGACGCGAAGAGCTCCGTGGCGTCGTCGACGAGTGCAAGCTGCGGGGGAGCCTCTTCGACGTGGAGCTCGTGACCCGGGCCACCCGCGGCGGCCTCGTCGTGCGGGAGCTGCCGGCGACGGTCGTCGAGCGGCGCCCTCCTCGCAGTGGCGTCGCCCGCCGGAGCGTCGAATCACTCCTCGGCGCGCTGCGCCTGCGGCTCATCCTCGGGGCGAAAGAACCTCCGGAGGCGGACGGGGGGCGCGTGCGGCAGCGCCTCGCTCGCTTCGCCGGGCGCGGCTGAACCCGTCAGGCCGCGGTGCGGACCGAGGCCGTCCGGGCGGGGTGCGCGAGCAGCCGCACGATGTTCGCCACGTCGCTGTTCGCGGTGCTGAGGGCGCGGTCGGCGCGGGCGAGCGCGCCGTTGCCCTGCCAGGTGCTCGGCTGGGTCGCCGGGAAGTCCTGCGGCTGCAACGCGAGCAGCGTCGCGGGGAGGTTCCCGACGTCGGCCGTCACCGCGTTCAGCCGGTTGTCGAGATCCCGGTGATCGGCGTTCAGCCGCGCCGTCGAGCGCTTCTGCCCGGCGGCGGTGATCGCCGCGCCGAGCGCCGCCGACTGCCGACGGAGCGCCTTCGCGCTAGCAAGGTCGCCGTCCGCGGCGATCACCTCGTTCACCACGGGGGTGACGAGGAGGAGGATGTGCGCACCGACCATCGCCTGCACGTCGCCGCGCAACGCGGCGATCGTCGTCTCGGTGGGCACCTTCTGCTCGAGGGCGGAGACGGCGCTCGCGTCGGTCGCGACGGTGCTGCTCAAGGTGCTGCGGTCCGAGACGGGGAGGCTGGCCGACCCGGAGATCGCCCCACTGAGGGTCGTGAGCGCGGTGGCGCGCGCCGAGAGGGCGCTCGTGATCCACGCCGTCGCCGTGGCGAGGGGCATCGTCGCCGGAAGGAAGGGCGCGGAGTAGTCCGCTGTCGGCGCGGGGAGGACCTTGACGCGCACGGCCGCGGAGGCGGCGGGCAGCGCGAGCGCGGCGCACAGGAGCGCTGCCGCGCCCCCCGTCACCACCCTGCGCACCCTGCTGCCGGTCATCTGCCGCGCACTCTTGTCTCCCCGGACCCGCTGGTCCCTTTGCCGCCGGCACCTCGCGGGCGGCACTTGTGGACTTCCATCCTTGCCGCTCGTTGTTGGCGATCGCCCAAAGAATTGTGATCGAACGGTGAGGGGCGAGCCCACGACCGCGTAGAGCGGTAACCTCCAGCGCCGTGCGTGGTCGTCGCCCGCGATCCATGCCCCGGCCCCCGCATCGCAGACTCGCCGGCGGCGGTGCGGTCCGCCTCGAGCGTTACCGCTCCCGTGGCGACCGCAACCTGAAGTGGCTCCGGCCGCTGCTCAGCGGCCTCGCCCTCCTGCTCGTCGTCGCGCTCCTCTCGAGCGCGTTCTACGTCGGCTACGCCCGCTGGCGCTTCGACCAGATCGCGAAGCCCCGCCTCGCCGGGCTCACGCCGCGCGTCGCGGGGAGGCCGTTCGACGTGCTCTTCGTCGGCGCCGTGCCCGAGGCCTCCCCCACGGCGACGACGGCCGGCGGCGCGCGGGCGGAGGCGGTGATCGTCGCGCGCATCGTGCCGAGCAGCGGGGAGATGGCGCTGCTGTCGATCCCGACCGACACCGTCGTCCAGCCCTCCCACGGACGCGCCACCCTCCCCGCCCAGACGATCGACCGAGTCCTCGAGTCGGGCCCCGAGACCCTGCTGCAGACCGTCGAGCGCGACTTCCACCTCCCACTCAGCGACTACGTCGCGGTCGACCTCGGCGCGCTGCCGGGCCTCGTGGCCGCGCTCGGCGGACTGTCGCTGCACGTCCCCTACGCCCTCCACGACACCAACGCCGGGCTGAGCGTCGACGCCACCGGCTGCGTGCGCCTCGACGGTGAGCAGGCCGCGGCGCTGCTCGCGAGCCGTAACCTCCTCTACTACGACCGCCAGGCGGGCGGCTGGCAGAACGACGAGGGGGGCGCGTCGAGCGCCGCGGCGCGCGCCAACGGTGTCTTCGCGGCGCTGTCCGCGCGCCTCGGCGGGCTGACGACGAGCCCGGGGGGGCTCTTCGCGACCCTCGGCGCGCTGCCCGCCAGCCTCGTCGTCGACCCCTCGATCACCGAGAGCGCCCTCTACGAGCTCGGCCGCGCGCTCGCCGCGGGTGCGGGCGCGGCGCGGGCGACGGTCCTCCCCACGAGCGCGACGGCCAACGGCGCGGCGGCGCGCCCCGCCACGGCGAAGGACCGCGCGGTGCTCTCGGCCTTCCTCGCCTTCGGGAGCGCGTCGTCTCCCCCGCTGCCGGCGAGCGCCGCGGCGTTCGACCCGGTGCCCTGCTGAGCCGGGGGTCCGCTGGATCGTCACACCGTCGCCCTATCGTCACGGTCGTGGGGGTGTTCGCGAGCCCGTTGCTCGCCCGCGGGAGGCCGGCGCACTACGCGGTGATCGACCTCGAGACGACCGGCCTCGACGCCGACGCGTCGGCGATCGTCGAGTGCGCGATCGTCGAGCTCGACGCGGCCGGGGTCGTGCGCGACGAGTGGTCGAGCCTGGTGCGCATCGAGGGCCACGTCGGCGCGAGCGAGATCCACCACATCGCGGAGCCGATGCTGCGCGGCGCACCGAGCTTCTCGGACCTCCTCCCCGACATCGTCGACCGGCTGCGCGGCCGCGTCGTCGTCGGCCACGTGGTCGGCTTCGACCTCGCCCACCTCGCCGCCGAGTTCCGCCGCGCGGGGCGGCGCCTCCCAGACCTCCGCCGCGCCAGCCTGTGCACGCGGGCGATCGCCGAGTCCGCCGGGCTCGAGCGGCCGCGCACCCTCCTCGGCTGCTGCCGCGCGACGGGGGTCGCGCACCGCGGCGCGCACACCGCGCTCGGCGACGCCCGCTCCACCGCCGCGCTCCTCCGCCACTTCCTCGCCAAGGGCGCGGTGCGCGGGCGGCGCCGCCTGGCGCGCCGCGCGGCCCGCCTCGACTGGTGAGGCCCACCGGCTGAGAGCGTCGCGGCTACGCGCCGCTCCGTGCGCCCCGCTCGGCTCGGTAGGTTGACCCGGTGCGCTTCCAGCCGGTGACCCTCACCCCCGCCGAGCAGCGCCTTCGTGACGAGGTCCGCGCCTTCCTCGCCGAGACGCTGCCCCCCGGCAGCTTCCGCCCGAGCCTGGGGATGAACGCCGTGCACTCCCCCGAGTTCTCCCGCGCCGTCGCCGCCAGGGGCTGGGTCGGCATGGCGGTGCCCTCCGAGCACGGGGGCCCCGGGCGCAGCCCCGTCGACCGCTTCATCGTCGCCGAGGAGCTGCTCGCCGCCGGCGCGCCGGTCGCCGCGCACTGGGTGGCGGATCGCCAGACGGCGCCGACGCTGGCCGCCTTCGGCACCGACGAGCAGCGGGAGCGCTTCCTCGGCCCGATCATGCGCGGCGAGTGCTACTTCTCGATCGGGATGTCCGAGCCCGACGCCGGCTCGGATCTCGCCGCGGTGCGCACCACGGCGACACGCGCCGATGGCGGCTGGCTCGTGAACGGCACGAAGATCTGGACGAGCAACGCCCACCGCAACCATTTCTTCACCGTCCTCTGCCGGACCTCTCCCCCGGGCGAGGAGCGCCACGACGGCCTCTCCCAGCTCATCGTCGACCTCGCGTCGCCCGGCGTGGCGGTCAACCCGATCCACTTCCTCGACGGCAGCCACCACTTCAACGAGGTGGCGATGACCGACGTCTTCGTCCCCGACGGGCTCGTCCTCGGCGAGGTCGGGATGGGCTGGCAGCAGGTCACCTCCGAGCTCTCCTTCGAGCGGATGGGCCCCGACCGCTACCTCTCGAGCTACCAGCTGCTCGCCGCCTACGTCCGTGAGCGGGTCGGCCCCGAGCCGCCAGCGGCCGTCGCCGAGGCCCTCGGCCGCCTGGCGGCGCGGCTGTTCGCGATCCGCCAGTGCTCGCTCTCGGTCGCCCGCTCCCTGCAGGAGGGGCACCCCTCGACGGCCGCGACCTCGATCGCGAAGGACCTCGGCACCAACTTCGAGCAGGAGGTCGTCGCCACCGTGCAGGAGCTGGTCGAGGAGGACCCCGACCTCGGCCTCGGCCTCGCTCCTCGAGTCGCTCCTCGCGCAGGCGGTCGCGATCGCCCCCTCCTACACCGTGCGCGGCGGGACGACCGAGATCCTGCGCAGCGTCGCGGCACGGGCGCTCCGGGAGGGCCGGTGAGCGACCTCCTCGAGGAGAGCCTCGAGCGCCTCTTCGCCGAGCGGTGCGGCCCGGAGGTCCGCCGGCGCGCCGAGGAGGAGGGCTTCGCCGCCGAGCTCTTCGTCCTCCTCGAGGAGTCGGGCTTCACCCAGCTCTCCGTCGACGAGCGCGCCGGTGGCGCGGGCGGGGGCATCGCCGAGGCGGCGACGCTCTGCCGCCTCGCCGGCCGCCACGCCGTCCCCCTCCCCCTCGCAGAGTGCACGCTGCTCGGGGGCTCCCTCGTCGCCACCGCCGGGATGACCCTCCCTCCGGGTCCCCTCGGCGTCGCCCTCCCCCACCGCGGCGACGGCCTCGTGCTGTCGGGGGGCGCCGGGAGCTGGCGCCTCTCCGGACGCGTCGGGCGGGTCCCCTTCGGGGGGCGCGCGAGCCACCTCGCCGCCGTCGTCGAGGGTGCTGGGGACGAGCACGTCCTCCTCGTGCCGGTCGCGCTGGCCGCGGTCGAGGCGGGGCGCAACCTCGCCGGCGAGGCGCGCGACGCGCTCCGCTTCGACGACGTGAGCCTCGGTGACGCGCACGTCGCCGAGGCTCCCCCCGGCACGGCGGCGGACCTCGAGCTGCGGGGGGCGCTCTCGCGGTCGCTGCTCATCGCCGGCGCCGCCGAGGCGGTCTCGGCGATGACCCTCGACTACGCCGGCGAGCGGCGGCAGTTCGGGCGGCCGATCACCGGCTTCCAGGCGGTCGCCAACCGCCTCGTCCTCCTCGCCGCCGAGGCCGAGCTCGCGGGGATGGCGGCACGCGTCGCCGCCGAGCGCTTCGCGGCGCTCGGCTCAGCGGCCGCCTTCGAGGTCGCGGCGGCCAAGGCGAGCGCCTCGCGCGCCGCCACCGCCGTCGCCGCCCACGCCCACCAGGTGCACGCCGCGATCGGCATGACGCGGGACTACCCCCTCCACCACTTCACGCGCCGGCTGTGGGTCTGGCGCCAGGAGTGGGGCGGCGAGGGCCACTGGGCGCGCCGCCTCGGCACCCTCGCCGCGGACTGCGGCGCGGAGGGCCTCTGGCCGCGCCTCACCGCCGAGCCCTCCGCTAGCTGAGCAGGCCCGCGACCGAGGGGGCGCGGGCGGTCGCCCAGAGCCCCTGCAGGGTCACGCCGGCCCCCCCGCCGAGGCACGCGGCGGCGAGCTCGCTGAACTTCGCGGAGAGCTCGTCGTCGGAGAGCGGGTCGTCGGGGTCGCCGCGACGGGTGCGCGCCTCGTGGGTGAGCGGGCCGCGGCCGGTGGTCTGCACCGTGACGCGCGCCGCACGCTGGTGGGGGAAGAGGGCGTCGAACTCGGGCGAGACGACGAGGGCGGTGCGGCCGACGAGGTCGCGCAGCACCGGGTCCGCGAGGCGCTCCTCGCTGAAGGCATCGATGCGCACGGCACCGGTCGCGAGCGCCGCCGCCGCGCAGTAGGCGATCGAGAACTTCGCCTCGAAGGGCGTCGTAGGGGTGAGGTTGCCGGCGACCGCGATCGGCGTCGCAGCGGTCTCGACGACGATGCGCGCCACCTCGTCGGGGACGAGGCCGTGCTCGGCTCGCAGCGCGAGCATCGCGTCGACCGGGGCGAAGGTGTGGCCGCATCCGGTGTGGTTCTTCACCGTCACCTCCTCGACCGCGAGGCGCGCCCCGAGGGGCGCCACGACGGCGCTCCAGTCGGCCTCCCCGCACATCGCGGCGGCGAAGCCGGCCGGCCCCTCGAGGACGTCGAGCGCTCCGGTGAAGCCCTCCGCGGCGGCGAGCGCGGCGAGCAGCCCCGCCTCCGCGGCGTGGCCGGCGTGCAGCGGCTTGGCCATCGCCTCGCTGCGGAAGGACTGCTGCAGGCCGGCGGCCATCGTCGTCGCGACGGCGAGCGCGTGCGCCGACTCGGCCGCCCCGAGGCCGAGCGCCGCGGCGCCGGCCGCCGCCGCGCCGAGGGTCCCGACGGTACCGGTGGTGTGCCAGAAGCGGTAGTGCCCGGGGGTGACCGCCGCCGCGACGCGACAGCCGACCTCGTAGCCGAGGGCAACCGCCCGCAGCAGCGCCGCCCCGGAGAGCCCCCTCGCCTCGGCGAGGGCGAAGGCGGCGGCGATCGTCGGCGCGCCAGGGTGGTAGATGCCGTCGCGGTAGATGTCGTCGACCTCGATGGCGTGCGCCGCGGTGGCGTTCACGAGCGCCGCGGTGCGCTCGCTCGCCCGCCGCCGACGGCCGAGCAGGGTCGCCGGGCCGCCGCCCTCCGACGCGAGGGCTGCGGCGAGGGCGCGCGGGGCGGGGTGCTCGGCGCCGGCGTAGACGGCGGCCGCCCAGTCGACGAGGGCGCGCGTCGCCCCGTGCTCCGCACCGTCGCCGAGCTCGCCGGGGGCTCCGGCGATCAGCTCCCCCAGCGCCTCACAGGTCGTCATCGGCTCGCTCCTCGTCGTCACGCGGACCCGGCCAGCCTTGCCGCGTCCGGCGCGTCAGGCGAGCGCTGCGGCGTGCGCCGCCTGGGAGTGCTCGACGAGCAGGTGGAGCGCGCTCGCTGCCCTCCCCGAGTCGAGCGACTCGCGCGCGAGCGCGACGCCGGCGGCGAGGTCGGCGGCCGCACCGGCGACGTAGAGGGCCGCCGCCGCGTTGAGGCAGACGATGTCGCGCTGCGGGCCCTCCTCGCCGCCGAGGAGGGCGACGAGGCGCGCCGCGTTCAGCTCCGGGTCGCCGCCCGCGAGCTCGGAGCGCTCGGCGTGCGCGAGGCCGAGGTCGCGGGCGTCGAGGAGGTAGCGGTCGCGCACCCGGCCGCCCGCCCCGTCGAGGCGGCTCTCGAGCACCACCGAGGGGGCGGTCGTCGAGAGCTCGTCGAGGCCGTCCTCCCCGTAACAGACGATCGCGTGCTCCGCGCCGTTGGCCTCGAGGACACCGAGCATCTTCTCCGCCATCCGCGGGTCACCGACGCCGACCACCTGCCGGCGCACGGCGGCGGGGTTGGCGAGCGGCCCGAGGAAGTTGAAGACCGTGGCGACGCCGAGGCCGCTGCGCACCGGGCCGACGTGGCGCATCGCGGGGTGGAAGCGGGGCGCGAGGCAAAAGCCGATCCCCGCCTCCGCGACGCAGCGGGCGACGCCGGCGGGGCCGAGGTCGATCGCCACGCCGAGCGCCTCGAGGACGTCGGCCGAGCCGGCCTGCGAGGAGGCCGCCCGGTTGCCGTGCTTGCAGACCGCGACGCCCGCCCCCGCGCAGATGAGCGCGGCCACCGTCGAGACGTTGATCGTCCCCGAGCGGTCGCCACCGGTCCCACAGGTGTCGATCGCCGCCCTGTCGAGGACGACGACCTCGCCGGCGCGGCGCATGGCGCGGACGAAGGCCGCCATCTCCTCGACGGTCTCGCCCTTGGTGCGCAGCGCCGCGAGGAAGGCGGCGATCTGCAGCGGCTCCACGCCCCCCGACAAGATGTCGTCGAAGGCCGCGCCGGCGAGCTCGGCGCTCAGGTCGTCGTGCTGGAAGAGCTGGCTGAGCAGCCCCGGCCACCCGCCCGCGTCGAGCAATGCCGCGGTGCTCATCGCCTTGTGGAGGTGGAGATCAGGCCGTCTTGCGCCGCTGACGGCTGAGCCGACGCCGCTCGCGCTCGGTGAGGCCGCCCCAGACACCCTCGCGCTCGCGGTGCGCCAGCGCGTGCTCCAGGCACAGCTGCCGGACTGCGCACGTGACGCAGATCGCCTTGGCCTCCTCGGCGTCGTCTTCCGCTGACGGGAAGAAGATGTCGGGGTCGAGGCCTTGGCAGGCCGCTCGGTTGCGCCAGGTGGCGTTCATCGGAGGTATCCCACTTTCGGTATTGATGGTCCGGCCGGTTCAGCCCTTCGGGAGGGTCAACTAGGATGACCCGCCCTCGTCGGGCTGACCCTGAACGCGGAGCTGAACATTGTGCTATAGCGCGGCGCCTCTGTAAAGACCGGCCCCCGCTACGCCCAGTCGGCAGCGATCGACGCCTTGGTCTCTCGGCCGAGCTCGGTCGCGTGCCGGTACTCGGGATGGTCGATCTCGAGGCGCACGCGGTGCTCGACCAAGCCGGCGCGTAGCGCCTCGGGGAGGACGACGCGCACATAGTGGACCGAGGCGGTGACGTTGTCGCGGGTCAGCTGGCGCTCGTGGTCGGGGTCGAGGAGCGCCCCCTCGACGTGCTCGTCGTCACCGTCCCCGACGCGCACCAGCACCGAGCGCTCGACGCCGACGAGGCGGGGCAGCCACTCGCGCAGCTCCGTCTCGCTCGTGAGCTCGATGAACATCGTCATCGACAACTCGCCGGGGGCCGGGATGAGCGGGTTGTAGACCGCCAGCTCGCCCTCGATCTGCTCGTCAGTGACCATCTTCTCCGCGCGCGCCATCTCCTGGATCTGGAAGCGAACGGTCGTGCGGTTCTCGAGCACGACTGTGACGAGGGGGCCGATCGCGACCCGGCGCAGCCGCTTCAGCGCGATCACCTCGGCGCGGAAGGCCTCCCGCTCGCGCTCGTAGGCACGCAGGTCGGCGATGTCTCCGAGGACGAGCGGCGCGCTCACGACTCGGGGAGGCCGTAGGCGCGGGCGAAGAGGGTGATCGGGTGCACCGGCTCGGCCCCGGTCTCCTGGCGGATCGCGGTGTTCGCCAGGTGGCAGTCGCCGCAGACGGCGTCGGCGCCAGCGGCCTGCACCTCGCGGGCGAGCGGGCGGGCGACCTTGCGGGCGAGGTCGTAGTTCTCGGCGCGGTAGCCCCAGGTCCCGTCGATCCCCGAGCAGCGCTCGATGAGGGTGACCTTCATCCCCGCGAGCGCGAGCAGGTCGCGCGCCCGCGCCCCGATGTTCTGGGCGCGCAGGTGGCAGGCGAGGTGGTAGGCGACGTGCTCGGGCACCTCGCCGGGGAAGTCGGTGTCGAGGGGGCCGCCCTCGCCGCGGTGCGCGGCGAGCAGGTACTCGGCCGGGTCGAAGGTGTGCGCCGCGACGAGGGCGGCGTCGGCGCCGCCGACGTAGATCGGGTAGTCCTTCTTCAGCACGTAGGCACAGGTCGGCTGGGCGACGATCACGTCCCGCCCGGCGCGCACCTCGACGGCGAGCGCGGCCACGTTGCGCTTGGCCTGCTCGGTGAACTGGGCGACCTCGCCCTGGTGCAGCCACGGAGCGCCGCAGCAGCGGGTGCCCGCCGGGAGCGAGCAGGCGAAGCCGTTGTGCTCGAGGACCCCCACGATGTCCTTGCCGATCGCGGGCTCCATGTACTCGACGAAGCACGTGGGAAAGACGCTCACCTCGGCGCGGGGCGACTCGACAGCGACCGGCTCGCGGTGCTTGAACCAGCTCGTGAAGCGCTGGCGCGCATAGGGGGGGAGGAGGCGCTCGGCGTGGATGCCGACCGTCGCCTGCATCGCCTTGCGGGCGAGCGAGCCGGTGCGGCCGGTGATCGCGTTCACCACCGGGGCGGCGGTGCTCGAGAGGCGCCCGAGCAGGTCGGTGCGACCGAGGAACTGGTCGGTGACCTTCTGCTTGAAGGGCCGCGGCTTGCTCGCGCCGACCGCGTGGGCGCGCATCATGAGGCGCGGGAAGTCGAGCTGCCACTCGTGCGGAGGCACGTAGGGGCACTTCACGTAGCAGAGCTTGCACTGGTAGCACTCGTCGACGACCTGGTCCTGCTCGTCGGGGGTGAGGTCGTGCACCGCCCCGTCGTGGACGTCGTCGATGAGCGAGAACAGTGTCGGGAAGCTCGGGCAGAGGTTGAAGCAGAGGCGGCAGCCGTGGCAGAGGTCGTAGACGCGGTCGAGCTCGCCGCGCAGGTCCGTCTCGTCCAGGTACTGCGGGTCGTGGGGGTCGTAGGTGGTGGTCATCGTGGTCCTCTCACGGCCGCTCGTCTCTCCGGTGGGCGCGCGTCGCGCGCAAGGGGCGGGGCCTTCGCCCCGCCCCATACCCCTCGCGGTTCAGCCGCCGACGGACTGCAGGCCCTCGGTGAAGCGCCCGGCGTGGCTCTTCTCGGCGCGCGCGAGGGTCTCGAGCCACTCGCCGATCTCCTCGAAGCCCTCCTCGCGGGCGGTCTTCGCGAAGCCCGGGTACATCTCGGTGTACTCGTAGGTCTCGCCCTCGATCGCCGACTTCAGGTTGTCGGCGGTGGGGCCGACGGGGACGCCCGTGACAGGGTCGCCGGTCTCCTTCAGGAAGTCGAAGTGACCGAAAGCGTGGCCGGTCTCACCCTCGGCGACCGAGCGGAAGAGCGCCGCGACGTCCGGGTAGCCCTCGACGTCGGCCTTCTGCGCGAAGTAGAGGTAGCGCCGGTTCGCCTGGCTCTCGCCGGCGAAGGCCTCCTTCAGGTTCGATTCGGTCTTGGAGTCCTTGAGTGCCGGCACCGTGCATCTCCTTCTCGCCCGCGAGGGCTATCTGAACTAGTTCGAAGTTTGGTTTAATTCTAAACCTTCGGCCGCGCTGATCAAGCGGCCAGGTGGCAGGCTACAAAGCCGTGCGGCAGCTGTCACCCACCCGATGAGGCACCTCCTCGTCCTCGACGTCGGCACGACCGGCGTGCGCGCCACCCTCGTCGACGAGGAGGGCCTCCCCGGCGCCGTCCGCTACCGCCGCACGGCGCCGAGCCGACCCGCGGCGGGGGTGAGCGAGTTCGACCCGGCGGCGCTCGCCGCGGCGGCGCTCGCGGTCGCGGGCGAGGCCCTCTCCGGTGCGAGAGTCGCGGGGGTGGCGGTCGCCAACCAGCGCGCCTCGACGGTGCTCTGGGACGCCGCCGACGGCCGCCCCCTCGGCCCCGGCCTCGGCTGGCAGGACCTGCGCACCGTCGGGCAGTGCCTGGCGCTGCGCGCCTCGGGGCTCCGCCTCGCACCCAACCAGTCGGCGACCAAGCTCGCCTACCTCCTCGGCGCTGCGGGGGCGGGCGCCTCCGAGCCCCGCTTCGGCACCCTCGACACCTTCATCGCCTGGCACCTCTCGGGCGGCGCCCTGCACGTCACTGACGCGTCCAACGCCGGCGTCACCGGCCTCCTCGCCGGCGACGGCAGCGGTTGGGATCCGGCCGTGCTCTCGGCGCTCGGGCTCGACGAGGCGCTCCTCCCCGCGATCGTGGCGTCGAGCGCCCTCCTCGGCGAGGCGAGCGCCCTCCCCGGGGCGCCCCCGATCGCCGGTCTCGTCGGGGACCAGCAGGCGAGCCTGATCGGCCAGGGCTGCGTGCTCCCGGGTGCGGCGAAGGCGACCTTCGGGACGGGCGGGATGCTCGACCTCTGCGTCGGTGGCGAGCGGCCGGCGTTCGCGGTGCGCGGCGAGGCGGGGACCTTCCCGATCGTCGCCTGGCGCCTCGGCGAGGAGCTCACGTGGGGCATCGAGGCGATCCTCCTCGCCGCCGGGAGCTGCGTGGAGTGGCTGCGCGACGGCCTCGGCCTCATCGAGCGGGTCGAGGACTCCTCAGCGCTCGCCGCCTCGGTGCGCGACTCGGGCGGGGTGACCTTCGTCCCTGCCTTCGGCGGCCTCGGCACCCCGGCGTGGGACTTCGGGGCACGCGGCACCCTCGTCGGCCTCGACCAGTCGACGACGCGCGCCGAGATCGTGCACGCCGTCCTCGACGGCATCGCCCAGTGCGGCGCCGACCTCCTCGAGGCCGTGGAGTCCGACGGTGGCTGTCGGATCGAGCACCTCTGCATCGACGGTGGGATGAGCACCAACGCGACCTTCGTGCAGCTGCTCGCCGACGCGACTGGCCGGCCGGTCCTCGTCTCCGCGGTGAGCGAGGCGACGACCCTCGGCGCGGCCTTCCTCGGCGGGAGCGCCTGCGGCCTCTACCCCTCACTCGCCGGGGCCACCGGCCTGATCGGCGCCCCGAGGGCCGTGGAGCCGCGCCGGCGCGCCGACCGGGGGCGCTGGCTCGACGCGCGCGAACGCGCCCTTCGCACCGTCCCGCTTCTCTCCGCGCTCGAGTTCTGAGGTTGCGCCGCCCCCTCAGGTGGGGCGGGCGACGTGCTCGCGGACCTCGCAGCGCATCTCGAGCTGCGCGGCGAGGCTGATCAGCTCCTCCTCGAGGCCGCGGAGCGCCGCAGGGTCCTCGAGCGCGACCACGAGCTCGAGCAGCGACGGCTCGGCGCTCGTCGAGCCGGCGACGTGGCCGACGAGGTCGACGACGTTCCCGCCCGCCTCCGCCACCGCCCGTGCGACGCGCGCCACGGTCCCGGGGCGGTCGGCGCCACGGATCGAGATGCCGACGAGGCCCCCGAGGTCCGGGTGCCGGGCGTCGTCGGGGATCGGTCGGATCAGCAGCTGCAGGCCCAGCTCCTCGATCGCCGGCGTGAGCGCCTCCTCGATCGCGACGCCGCTGCTCACGCCGGGGGCCTCGAGGACGAGGACGATCGCGAACTGCCCGTGCAGGATCGCCATGCGCGACTCCGCGAGGTTGCAGCCGAGGTCGGCGAGCGCCTGGGTCACCGCCGCCACGATCCCTGGACGGTCCTGCCCGACGGCGTGGAGGGAAAAGCGCGCCATGGTCCAGGGTAACGCCGGGCCCGAGCGCCCTACCTGCGGGATCTACCGTCGGCCCGAGGATTCTTGCAGCCGTAACACGGCTCAGCCCTGCCGCTCGCCTTCCGTTCCCCCCACGGCGTCGAGGCGGGGCATCAGCTCGTCGACGCGCTCGCGCGCCGAGCGGATCCGCCGGTCGAGGTCCTCGACGATGTCGATCGCACGCCGGAAGCGCACCTCGAGGCGGTCGACGTCGATCAGGCCCTGGTCGAGCTCGCCGATGATCGTGTCGAGCTCCGCCGCGGCCTCCGCGTAACCGAGCTCGCCGACCGGGCGGCCCTCCGGCACGGCGTCGGAGTCGGGCGCGCTCATCGCCGCCCATCCTCGCGTGCCGTGGGCGGGCTCACCACCGAGGTCACCGAGCCGTCCTGCAGGCGCGTGACGATCGCCTCGCCGGCCGTGACCTCGCCGACCGAGCGGAGCAGCCGGCCCGCGGCGGTGTGCGTCAGCGACCAGCCGCGGCCGAGCTGGCGCTCGGGGTCATAGGCGGTGAGCACCTGCCGGCATCGCTCGAGGTCAGCGCCATCACTCGTCAGCCGTCTCGCCGCCCCGACCGAGAGACGCTCTGAACGCTGCGCGAGCGAGCCCCCCTCGACGCCGAGGCGCCGGCGGGTGCTCGTCGGGAGCACCTCCACTGCGGTGCGGATCGCCCGCTCCCGGTGGTCGAGCTGGCGGTGGGTCGAGTGCACGAGCGCGTTCGTGCGGACTGCGAGGCGACCCTTCGCGGCGTCGAGGCGGGCGCCCGCAAGCGAGGCGAGCTGGCCGACCCGGCGGCGCATCTCGTCGTAGTAGGCGGCGACGCGGGCGACCACCGCCTCGCCGCAGGCCGTCGGGGTGATCGCCGAGAAGTTGGCCACCTCGTCGGCGACCGAGCGGTCCCCGGTGTGGCCGACGCCCGACCAGACCGGGAAGGGCGCGGTGGCGATCGCCCGCGCCACCACCTCTGCGTCGAAGGCGGCGAGGTCGCCGCGTGCGCCGCCGCCGCGGACGACCACGACGAGGTCGGGGCTCCACGCCTCGAGGCGCTTCAGCGCCGCGGCGAGCTGCGCCGGCGCGTCGGCCCCCTGCACGAGGGAGGGCTCGAGGTGGACCTCGAAGGCGAAGCCCGAACGGTCGAGCTGACCGGTGAAGTCGCGGTGACCCTCGGTGCCAGGGCTCGCCACGAGGCCGATCCGTAGCGGCACGAGCGGGACGGGAAGGCGGCGGTTGGCGTCGAGGATGCCCTCGGTCTCGAGGGTCTTCAGCAGCTGGCGGCGCGCCGCTGCGATGCTCCCGAGCAGCGCCTCGACGTCGAGACCGGTGAGGGTGAAGCGGAGGCGGCCGCCTCCCTCCCAGACCGAGACGCGGCCGCGCACGCGCACCACGCGGCCGACCTCGAGCTCGACACCCGCCGCCGCCAGCTGCGCGGCGATCGGCGGCCAGTCGCGCGCCCAGCAGGCCACCTCGAGCTGCTGGGCCGCCCGCCCGTTCGTCTCAGCGCCGTGGTCGGCGAGCTCGAAGTAGTGATGACCGCCACGCGCCTCGCGCATGCCGCGGATCTCGCCAGTGACCCAGACCTCGTCCGGGAAGGCGCCCTCAAGGGCGTGCCGGACCCGGCGGTAGAACTGGGCGATCGACAGCGACTCTTCGGGCTCGTCCTCTTCGCTCTGCTCGCCGGCCGGGGGCGGCAGGGGGCGCTCGGCCGGCACCTCGCTCTCGGCGGGGGGGGCCGTCGGGTCGCTCGGAGCGAAGAGCGCGTCGATCCAGCGCTCCTCGACGGCGTGGGTCCGCCGCGCCGCGCGCCGCGTCGCCGCGGCGTGCACCTTCTCGACTCTCGCGAGGAGCTCGCGGGCCTCGTCCCCGCTCGCGTCCGCGTCGCTCTCGGTTTCGGTCACCTCGACCGAGTAGTCGAAGGTGAAGCGCTGTTCTTCGGGGGGCGGTGAGGCCACGGTCGAAGGCTAACGGTGTGCTGTCGCAGTGGCGGGGAGCCTCCGGGTCCCCGCCGCCGCCAGCCCTGCGATACTGGACCCGGCGGCGAGTCGACCGGGTGGTCGCGGCGCGTCGGTTCGCCGGCGTGTCGAGGAAGGTCGGGGCTCCGCAGGGCAGGGTGCTGGCTAACGGCCAGTCGGGGTGACCCGCAGGAAAGTGCCACAGAAAACAGACCGCCGATGGCCGAAAGGCACAGGTAAGGGTGAAACGGTGCGGTAAGAGCGCACCAGCGGTCGGGGTGACCCGGCCGGCTCGGCAAACCCCACTCGGAGCAAGGCCAAAGCTGGGACGGGCTGCCCGTCCGATGTCCCAAGGTAGGCCGCTTAGATGGATGGCCACCCCCCGGGCAACCGGGGACAGAACCCCGCCTACAGGTCGACTCGCCGCCGCTACCTCGTCGGGAACCACAAAATAGCCATTTACCTGGGCTTTTAATAGACCTCTGTTGACCGTCACTGACCACGCTTCGCACCCCTGCCGCGTCAGATCCGCGTCAGAAAACGCGCGCGGCTCACTCCTCACTCGCGCTGGGACTGGCTCCTCGCGGCGGGGCTGCAGTCGTCGGCTTCGACGCGTACCCGACGAACAGCTCACTGATCTCTCGACCAGAAATGACCACCAGTTCCCACGTCGACGCCAACGACTCGGGCTGGGCTGCCCCTGGCCGTCGCACTGAGATCGGATGCTTGAGTGCAAGATCGCGATCCTCGTGGTCCGTAGGGGTAAAGCCGCCGACGCGCCCGGTCCAGAGGCTTCCATCCTTCTTCAGGACCGTGACCATCGTGTCGGCCCCAACCGGGCGAGACGTGGCGAGCACTTCCTGCCACACCGACGCGTTTGACATTCGTTGGTACAGCACATGGCCCAGACGAGTCTCGATCCATCGTTGGAACCGAAGAGCGAGGCCTCTTCGGTCTGCACGGTTGAGGGATCGGTGCACCAGCGCAGCGATCGTGAGACCAACTGCCAAGACCACAGCAATCGTGAACACGACTGCCGAGTAGTGACCGCGCCAGTAGGCGTCGAGGCCATCTCGGGCTATCGCTGCCGGACTGGCGAACGTAGCCGCGCCTAGCCAGCGCAGCGCAGCGACAAAGCCGACACCAGCTAAGTCGAGGAGGACACTCCAGAGCAGGATCCGTGATGCCTCCTCGAGACTCGTTTGCTCGAAGGGCGGCCGTTGGTGCTGCCGGAGCAGCTCGAACAACATGCCAGGCACTACACAGAGAACGAAGAGGAGCAACGCCCCTAGCGTCTCAGGAATCACGGTAAAGTTTCCGGAGGTTTACTTTTCTCCCCCCGAAGCCTGGGACCCACTACCACCGTCTGATGAGGCAGCAGGTGGCGAGTAGTCGGGCGCCATATTGAGCGGCATCGGAATGTCAGGCGGCAGCTGCCCGCTCGTCGGCTCGAAGGTCATGAAGGCGCCCTTGCGCCCCTCACCAATCCCGCGAACACCCTAGGGTGAAATGCCTTCTCCAGGCACCGACTTGGGCGCGCGCGTCGAGGCCGCGGTCCGGCAGGAACGGGTGAAGTTGTCGGTGGACTGA
>Ga0307373_10003338_pt1 | contig 27970 bp, 34 predicted proteins | sample OX2MG_FD_202534 | JGI IMG/M metagenome (GOLD analysis project Ga0307373, IMG submission 202534) | Soil microbial communities from Risofladan, Vaasa, Finland - OX-2 | ecosystem: Environmental > Terrestrial > Soil > Coastal area > Acid sulfate soil | place: Finland: Risofladan, Vaasa | collected... | reverse complement strand
GGTTTGAGTTCACGCCACTTGCCACGAGCCCAGAATCCCCATTTCTGTTTGTCTTCATTTGCATAGTAACATTTCTCGTTGTGAGGACATTCCATGCATTTTTCAGACGGTTCGATTGCTGGAGCAATATTGTTTGTCAGCAAGGTATTGAGAATTTTAGCTCTACGTTTTGTTTCATTTAAGAGCCGCTCACTTTTTGGAACATTGAATTCCATTTCGTTTCCTTCTCTATCAAAGTAGACAATCACACCCTCTGGTTTGTCAAACATGAACAAATAGGAGTTCAGGTGTATGAAATCTGCCGGATATGGCATTTCAGGTAATTTTTCTGAACTTCTAAAGAGCATCACTACCTCATCCTCAACTCGGTCAGCTCTACCGACAATCTTTACGTTAGAACCTGCATCAAGTTGACCTTCAATTGGTTTTTCCATGATGCTAAATGCGCTCTTTTGCATTATCTTTGACACCATCTGTTTGTGATTGCTTTCAGACGGATCCTTTCGATCAAGGTATGCGTTTCTTAAACATCCGCTTACCTCATCTACTGTGATCTTACCTTCGTCAGCTACTTGTGGATTAATTGCTGCAAAGACTTGCTCAATGACATCGTAAACATCTACTCGTGGTGGTGCATCAGTTGCTGCACGATAGTTTTCAATTCCTTCCTTAATTTTGTCTTGAACTTTTCCAACGATTTTTGCTTTTTTGTAGCTAGCTTTGGATTCTGTCATTCTTTTGAAGAGTGGGATTTCATCTATAAAAGGTATTTTATCCTAAAACAATTTTTTTATGATATTATTCTTTATTTTATAATATTTTAAGCAATGATTTTAATAAAACCATTTCATATGTGCAATGAATCATGACCCTTAAAAAAATCGAGGCTGTATTTCCACAAGAAAAATTGGATGCAGTCTTCAATGCTCTAGCAGCACTTGACATAAGCGGATTTACGTATTTTAGTGTCAAGGGCAGAGGCGCCAGACCAAGAGAAATGGTATCTTCTGGCAGAGGAGGACGTATTGAAGCTACACACAACGATAACTCCTTCATCTATGTAGTTGTTACTGAGAGTCAGTTACCTAAAGTAATAGAGGCAATAACTACTTATGCAGGTACAGGAGCTGCTGGAGAAGGAAAGATCTTCGTATACAATGTCGAAGATGCAGTGGATATAGGAACCAAGAAACACGGTGATTCCTCACTCTAAATTTCTTTTACATATTTAATTTAATTATAAAAAATTGGTTCTGTAGAAACCATCCAAGATTAACCATTTTGTAGATCATAGTACGCGGTCAGATCCATTTGCAATGACATCAGGCATGTTCCATGACATCATCAAGATATGTGAAAATGACTCGCACAATAAGTGACGATGTACCGTATGATAGCATACAACTGTTACAGAATAACTAGGAATTTTTTAATTTGATATGGTTTCTACGGAGCAGGTGTGACATCCTCCACAATACTCAGAAAACCAAAAGAAATGCTGTATAATTTAACTTTGGAGAAAAAGACGCCGATATGAACATTGGTGAGTAAGACAGATACAAGCAAAATTGTTTTCAGATTCAAGGTCAGAAAAAAGATCACCGTGTGGTTAGTCCGAATCAGCAAGAGGAGTCTTAGTTGGTTCCGTATACGATTTTGATACCGTAACTCCCTGATCATCTGTTACTATTACCTTATTGTTCGTGTCAATGTTAGACGGCGACAACCATACTTTTTCCCCAGGATTTAAAACTGGAATAACATCTGCCTTGGCGCCAGGTCCATAATCTACCCTGACATTTGTAAGGGGAGCCTTGCCCGTATTTTGAACCATGACATGCATGTCAGTACTCGTCCCTGTTTGTATGATAGGATTTAGAAGGAGTGCGTATTGTGGAGTTGACTGAGAGACTAGTATGATAACTATGGCAATCATGACTGCTCCCCCTCCACCAATCGCTCCATACGTAATAGTCTTCACAGTAGATCATCTACTTATGTAGCAATACTACTATTAAACATAACTAATCCTCTTTTTCAGGATGTGTTGCTTTGAAATGCCTTCTAATCGCCTCGGATCATTAAATTGCATACCGCAAAAGCAATCATGTCAAAAAATTTATCAAAGAATCAAAAGGAAATGTAGTAATTCGCCCAACATATGAGAACCTGCAGGTCCACAAGGCAAAGGGATTACATAGAAAGAACATAAAGCATCATCATGATGTATTCACCAAACATGATTTCTACAGAGCCATAAAAAATATCTTAATCTATATACATCTAGCAAACACAACAAAGTCATGTTCTGGCCAGGAATGGGAGATCCGACAAAACGCAAAAAAACGCTTAGATTTCTCGCAATTTCGGCAGCTATAGGAATTACAGTTGTCTTGGTCAGTACCGTAGTCATTTCAAAGGTCAAAGAACAAGATCCTCTTTACCACAAATGTGTTAATGGGTTGGACATCACATATCATGTATCTGCCACATTAGATATTCAGGTCGATGGCAAAAAATGGGTCAGGCCAGTTGATACAAGTACTGACATACCAAAAGACTGTGAGAGATCTATGGTTTTTCTAGATGATGGAACTATTCGTGGTGAGTGGATAAAGCAATACCCATTTGAGGTAGGCCAATTCTTGTGGATGTCAGGCTTTCCCATAAGAGACATGGATGAAACTAAATCAAAAATATATGCAAATGAAGTAGAATCATCTGAATTTGTTCATACAATAGTACAAGATGGAGTTCATTACAAGGCAGAGTTCGTCACAAAGAACGCAGGAGCACCAACATTTACACCGCCCAAAAGCTAAACGTGAAACAGTTTAAAGACATACTTTGAACAATTCAAAATCAAAGTTATTTGAAAAATACCTGATAGTAGAGACGAAATTAAAAATAAGGAAAAAGAATTTTGGTGTGTTTTACCAGTATTTACCGTTGTCTGGTATTAGGCCAATGCCTTCTCTTTCAAAGTGCTTGTTGAGTTCTGCGACCCATCTTTCTCTTGTGTCGCCACCAAGACCATGCACTCTGAGCCAGAATGCAATCACTCCGAGAAGGAATACTGAGAACATGATGGTTGCGAATATGTAGACCATCACATCATAGAATAGCGGGTCATAGTTTGGACCTATCTGACCTGCAAAGTTTGACAGTACACCTACGAGCATAGTGAATATCGTGCTCATCATGATTTCAAACAATTTATGTACGATATATACATTTCTGTGGAGATGAAAAAATAGAGATCAAATATGAGATTAATAAAATAAGAAAAAAGAGAAGAACTATGCTCTCTTTGCTTTTTCCGCTTGCTTTGCTCTTACTACAAAGACAATGAAGATTCCACCGAATATTCCACCTGATATGATTGATGCACCGACTACACCGTTTGCATCAAGATATGGAGTACCCGAACCTGCGTGCGGATTATTTTGTACTGCCTGTACTTTAGCTCTTGCTAATGCCAACTCCTGTTCAAGCCCAAGCCCACCACCTGGTGTGTATTGAGCTGCGGCAAATGGAACAAATGTAGAGGCTGCAAACAGAGCCAACAGTACAGTTCCAACAATTATTGGTGTTTTCATATGAATACCTAATTGAGATTCGATTTCGTAGATATTTAACTTTTATGTAATCAATATTTGAAGGAGTCAAGTAACATTTATGTTTCCTTAAAAAACAAGCGGTTCGTGGGTCGACTTCATTCACACAGACATGGTAAATCACATTCTACAAGGCCGATCACTCCTGCTACACCCACATGGGTAAAACAGAATCCAGCCGAGATTGAAGAATTGATTGTAAAATATGCAAAAGAAGGTCTTGTACCAAGCAAGATTGGAATAAAATTACGTGATCAATATGCAATACCAATTACAAGACAAATTGTCAAAAAGTCAATTACAGAGATCCTCGAACAGAAGGGAATCAAAACAGAAATGCCTGAAGACTTGAATAACTTGGTAAACAAGGCACTTGGTCTACAGAAACATTTGAAGGAGAATAAATCTGATAAAAGAAATGTCAGATCGCTTGAACTCCTGGAGGCAAAGGTTCACAGATTATCTTCATACTACAAGAAAATTGGAAAGATACCCAAAACCTGGAAATATAAGGCAGTCATTGCTCAACTTGAGTAATGGCGAAGTTGGATCAAGCATTATCTTATTTTCATGATAGAGTTTCTGATTGCATCAAAACAGGGAAGAATATTTCAGTAATCACCCATCTTGACTGTGACGGAATAACTTCCGGTAGCATTGTTACAAAATCTTTGATCAGGTCAGGCGCAAAATGTACCGTACGTACTGTCAATGAATTCAGTAAGAATATTATTGAAAAAATGAAAAGCGATTCAAGACAGTTTCACATAATCACAGATCTTGGCGGAGGATTTGCAAAGGATATTGACGAGGCATTAGGCGAAGATTGGATAGTAGTTGATCATCACCAGATACCACATGAAGAATTTGACAATCAAAAAGTTATCAATGCTTGGAAATATGATGTCGACGGAGGAAAAGATGTTTCTGCAGGAGGCATGGCATATCTTGTTTCAAAAGCACTCCACAAAGAAAACACAGATTTAGCATGGATTGCAGTTGTTGCAGCACTAGGGGATCGTCAGGATCAAGGTGAAAAGAAATCATTTACAGGAATAAATTTAGAAATTGCAGCTATTGCAAAGAAGAATAATCAAGTTGAAATTGATTTAGATATTTTGCTTGTTGGTAGAGAGACAAGACCGCTACCAGATGCACTTGCATTTACCTCACAACCTTTCATCGAGGGACTAACATGGAATCGTGATGCATGTCTTTCACTTTTAAATTCCTCAGGAATAAAATTAAAGGATGGTAGTAGATGGCGCGTTCCTGCAGAATTAACAGAAGATGAGAAACGAACACTTCTTCAAACAATATCAAAGTACATTTCGACTAAAAATGCAAGTGATATACTAGATGATCTTGTAGGATACACATACACGTTATCTGGCGAAGACAAGAGAAGTTTCCTTCGTGATGCAAGAGAGTTTTCAACGATGTTAAACTCTTGTGGCAGAATTCGTAAGGCAGGAGTTGGAATAGCAATTTGCATGGGTGACAGAACCAAGATGCTACAAGAAGGTGAAAATATTTTGGTAGAATATAGGACATTTTTGAGAACCTATATGAACACACTTTCTAGTGAAAGATGGAGAATAACCGACAATGGTCATTACTTGATGGTAAATGGCGAAGGCCTAGTACCTGAAAATATGACAGGTGCAGTATCCTCGCTTCTTGGAGGATCACAGAAAAATACTGGAAAGATAATCATACTTAGAACAAATGGGGAAGAGGGAACAATAAAGTTCTCTTCACGTAAATCCACAGGCTGTAAATCTGAAGTAAACTTAGGATTGTTAATGCGAGAATGTGCTGCAAGAGTATCAGGCGTAGGAGGAGGTCATGCGGCTGCAGCAGGTGCAAGAATTACAAAAGACAAATTGGATGAATTCCTAGATTACTTGGAAAAAAATGTCTCTAGAATGCAAAGTTCAAGTGTTTCTGAATAATCTTTCAGAGAAAAAGACAGAATCCATAAGAAAATCTTTGGAGCCAGATAATGTAGATTTTCCAGAAAATCTTTCTTTTAAAATTGAAAAAGATGAGGCATCTCTGATTTTTACATTTGAGGGTAAAGGAAATATACGAACACTGATTTCTACTATTGATGAAGTTCTTGAACAGACTCAAGTTATACTCAAAGTGACTAGTTGATGCTTGACCCAAAACTTCTTCGAGATAGCCCAGACAAGATCAGGAATATGTTGGAAGCAAGGGCTGTCAAATTTCCTCTTGATGATTTAATCTCACTAGATAAGGACAGAAGAGAATTAATTATAAGAACTGATGAGTTTCGAAAAAAAAGAAACGAAGTATCATTAGAAATTGCAAGAAAAAAGAAAGCAAAGGAAGATGCATCTAGTCTCATAGACCAAATGCAGACAGTTTCAGACAATCTTAGAAAATTAGAAGAGGATCAGGTAAAGATAGAAGAAAAATTCACAAAACTTTCTCTAACATTACCCAACATGATACATGAGTCAGTTCCCATTGGAAAAGATGATATCGCAAACAGAGAAATAAAAAAATGGGGCAGCATACCCGTTTTTGATTTCGAGGTAAAGGATCACATAGATTTGACACAGAGTCTAGATCTTGTAGATTTAGAGAGAGCTGCTAAGGTGTCAGGCGCAAGATTTTACTATCTCAAAAATCAACTTGTCAGATTAAACCAAGCGTTATTACAATTTGCACTTGATTTTTTATCTGAGAAAAATTACATTCCAATACAAACGCCATTTTTGATAAACAGAGGCGCCATGGAAGGTGCCATAATTGCCCAAGATTTTGAGGATGTAATTTACAAGATTGAGGGTGAAGACCTCTACCTCATAGGAACAAGTGAACATGCCGTGGCATCAATGCATTCAGATGAGATAATTGACGGGAAAAAATTGCCTCTACGATATGCAGGAGTTAGCACGTGTTTTAGAAAAGAAGCGGGTGCCCATGGCAGAGACCAGAAAGGAATATTTCGAGTGCATCAATTTGAAAAAGTAGAACAGTTCGTATTTACAAGACCTGAAGATTCATGGCATGAACATGAGAGAATGCTTGCAATTGCAGAAGAATTTTATCAAAAAATAGGGATACCATATAGAATAATGCTACTATCAAGTGGAGACTTGGGCAAGGTTTCTGCCAAGACCTATGATCTAGAAGCATGGATGGCAGGACAGAAAAACTACAGAGAGATAGTATCCTGTTCTAATTGTCTTGACTTTCAAGCAAGAAGGCTAAAAATAAGATTTAGAGATAGAACTGATGAACAACCGCAATATCTTCATTCTTTAAACAGTACTCTAGTAGCAACTACAAGAACAATGGTTGCAATAATAGAAAATTTCCAGACCAAAGATGGACACGTTGCAGTTCCAAAGGCATTGCAAAAATATGTAGGCTCTAGCCTAATCTAAAATGTCGTACAACTTATATTTTGGCCTCAGAAGTTCATCATAGTTGGCACGCCAAAAGACTGCAAGAGTGAAAGACAAGTGGAGAGAAAAGAAGTGGGTTACAGTACTGCTTCCTGCTTCATTTGATAAAAAACCAATTGCCTACATTCCGGTCACTGATGATGATAGTGCAATAGGTAGGGTAATAGAGGTCACACTACACGACATACTAAAAGGAGATCCTTCCCAGCATCAATTCAAATTGTATTTCCAGGTTCATAAAATAGAAGGAGAAATTGCAACTACAATTTTCAAGAGATTTGAATATGCAAAGGAGTTTCTAAGAAGTCTTGTAAGACGAGGTTCGTCGTTGATTAGTTTTATTGCGGATGTCAAGACCAAAGACGGATACATCTTTAGAATAAAGATAGTTGCATTGACACAGAAAAAGTTGAATACTTCAAGAAAACATGCAATCAGATTAATTGCTCAAGAAATAATGTCAAAAACCATTCCAGAAATGACAATAGACCAATTCATCCAAGCTACAGTGTTTGGAAAAATAAACTCGGACATTATGGCTGCTGTCAAGAAAATCGTTCATGTAAGACATGTTGGAATTGAAAAGGCAAAGCTCATTAGAACTGCAGAGGGCGAAATTGCTCTGTTACAAGCCTAATAGATATAATCCATCTCACACATCACATACAACATGGCACACCAGTTAGAAGTAACGGTCGAGATAATCTTGCATGCCACAGAGGACAGTAGAAAAATTTTTGATCCAATCTTTGAGTTATTTCAAATAAATGAGGAAGAGTTTACCGTAGAAAGAACTCTTGGTCACTATGGAAATACAATATTACTTGCCAAGATAACACTTGCAAAAAAACATGCTGAGGAATTTATCAAAAAGATAACATCCAAGATCCCAAAGACCCAAATGGATGAATTAATAGAAAATATCGACATGTATTTTGAGGATACTTCACTTTTTTTAAGAATAGGCAAAAATGAGATCGTACGAAAAGAAATCAGCCTTCAACAAAATAATGCAATAAAGATTAAGATAAAAATGCCAGTCTACAAAAAAGACCAAATTTCAAAAAAATACATAGAATTACTTACAGTTTGAATAAAATCTACAAAACCAGAGAGCATGATTTAATAATATTTATCAGCCAAAGAGAAAAGGGAATGAGGTAATATTTTTGCCGCTCCAGTCTGAGCATCTGCTGTGAGGAAGCCGCGACGAACCGACCCAAAACACCTTTTGATCTATTTTCATACGGTTCTTTTAAATAGAAATACGTATGGAGGCCGACTCTCATTGAACAAAATTAACGTGTTTTAATTTTGTTCAATCTCAGTATAATACATGAAAAAGATCGATATGGCTACAGTACCTGATGACATACACCACAACAGGCACAAGTATGAAAACTGCAAGAAGAACATAGCAAAATGGTTTTCAAAAGACAATTCGCAGATCACTTTAGATTTTCTCGAAACGCTGAGGTCTAGGACCATCTTAAAGCATTCAAGACTGACAATATACGCAAATCAAGCCATTGCATTACTAAAGATCAAGGATGACATGCCAATCAAGGAGTGGAACAGAAAAGATATTGAAAAAATAATTTCAACATTAAAGGACAGCAGCTATAGTTCAGAGACGAAGATACTAATGGCAATAGCACTCAAGAAGCTTGTACATTATGCCAAACATAATGAGATTATTGACAAGAACAATAATGCAGACAAGGACTATGATCCCGTTGTGGACTGGGTAAGGCCTACAATGTTCAAGGATAATCATGAGAAGATACAACCAAAAGATCTTCTTACAGACGAAGAAATGTTAAAACTAATTGAGGCTTCAAAGAAAATAGGTGGAAGATACATTAAAAGAAACATAGCCTCAATTTACGTCCTCTTTGATGGTGCGTTTCGTCCAGCTGAGCTTTTGAACATAAAGATTGGCAACATCGAGTTCTCAGAAGACCACTACAGGGTGTACACCTACGGCAAGACAGGTCCAAAGACATTGACACTTGTCACAAGCATGATTCCCGTAAAAGAATGGTTGACAGAACATCCAAAAGCAGACGATTCATCTTCATATCTTTTTTACCATAACAACCAAGAAGGCAGGATGAGTTATCCATATCTGAGAAAGCTGATTAAAAACCTTCAAGTCGAATCTGGAATTAAGAAAAGAATCTGGGCTTATCTGTTCCGTCATTCAGCTATAACTGAATATGTAAGACTTCTCAAATCACCCCAGTTGGTAAAGCGCTATGGAAATTGGAGTAAAAACTCTAACATGATAAATAGATACGAGCACCTGGCCGATTCAGACCAGGAGGATGCCATACTAAAACTTCATGGGCTCAAAAAAGAAGATGAAAGTAAAGTATCAATATTGTTCTCAAAAATATGCCCAAGCTGCAAAGAACGAAACTCGGCTGATAAATCACACTGCGTAAAATGCGGTGAGATCATCTCAAAGAAGCTTGCTCAAGAACGCGAAGCTGGAAAACAGGATGATACGAAAAAGCTTGAGAAGAGGTTTGGCTCTGCAATAACAGAGTTGCAAGAGGCAATACGTGAGCAGCAAAGGAAATTTGAAGAAATTCTGAAAGAGAAGAACTAGTCATTTCCCTTTCAGTTTTTTCTCAAGCTTTGAGAGATGTTGCAGTATCTTTTCATTTCCATCTTTCAGCCTGAGCAAAGCCTCTTTTGGGATTATTATCGTGTCATCACTCATACCGTATATTACCGTACCATAAATTAAAAAGAAAATTGCGATTTGAGACTCGTGTTGCTACTGGTGACATCATTAACGATATCATCAAGACAGTCCTTGATGAGTGCCTTTCTGCCATTGATTCTGATTACATGATATTTGACCACGCTTGTGTACTTTTTGTGCTTTTGTTCTTTGGTATCACGATAGCTTGTCTTTACCACATCTTCTAGTTCATGTCTGCATTTCTGGCACAGTCTTGAATTTTCACGCAAGATCCTTTCCCGTTGCACGTAATTTTGCTTTACGCTATTTTTCAAGATGCCATCACAGTATGCAAACCCGAGCACAAAATATTTCTGATATGTTGGAAATGTTACCTGTCTCTCATTGATAACATGATCTGCTGCCTTGAAATGCGCATTGTGAGACTTTTCAGAGAAAGGGCCGTGCTGGATACATGCGAGCACATCAAGCGTAGGATTCTGCTCCTTGTAGCCATTCTCACTTATTGTACCACCCTTGTTCCCACGTGTACTGTGTCGTACTATTTTATGAAAACAAAATGCTTCTGCTTTTAGGTTGTCTGCAAACGATTTGTTTTTGGCGCAGAAAGCAAGTATTGTCTTTTCCATGATTCTATCTATCGAATAGTATCTGATACTGTTCACTTTTTTACCATTGACCATCCTTGTTACCTTGATCTCCTCTATACCCTCTTTTGCCATCTTCTTTGCTGTAACATAGGTATTGACAGTTTTTTTAATAGCAATTCTCAAAATTTCATATAATGACCCAAACTTGTAATGGAATTTTATGAAGTTATCAATGCATGATAATGCATATGTTACATACTTGCTCTCAGAGGATTTCAGCACATGGCCCTTTGTGATCCTCTGAAGTTGACTGCTTGCAGCTTTTGCGGCATTTGTCCCCAAGCCCGGAGCATGGTGAGTGGTACTCTTACCGTTCTCATCACGATATGCCACAAAGTCCTTGGGTTCTGTTGCTGCCAAGTTTGATTCTGACACTATCCCACATTTTGGATTTGTACATATTTTTTCGCCTCTCTGATGATCCGTGATCAGAAGATGGCTACAGTTACTGCACATATCAAGAATAGAATCGTTTCCTTGTTGATATGACATGTTTTTTATCCTCGTATATCTGCAAACAGTCTTTTCTCACCGGTTGTCGATTCCAATACTTGCAATACCTCTTTTGGATCATTTGTCTGGTATGATGAATGGTAGTTATGTCGCATGACTAATACAGTGTAGTATTATGACAAACCTAATATATTAACACTACTATAACAGTGTAGTAGACTAAACCATGCCCGAACTCAATAAATCCAACTCACTTCTTGCATTCTGTTCTACTGAGAGAACCTATGGCCAGATCAAAAGCGAGTTTGGACTTGCCGATGGCGCGATCTATTCAATGCTACAGCGCCTAGTTGCCCGAGGACTGTTGGGTAAGGTAAGGGAGGGGGTATACAGGACTAGTCCTAAGGGGATAGAGTACCTAAAAGAGAAGACTGGAGAGATAGCAAGGTCTGAGGCAAATAAGATAAACCATGTCATATCAATTGTTGTTGCAAACAAGATTGGAAGAAACAAGCACGAGTTTGTAGATACCGTAAAACTGGTAAAGAATGTATTTTTTGCAGACCCTGCAACTATACCCATACGTAACAGGATAAAAAAGATCTACGAGGATGCAGTAATAGACAACGACAACAGCTCAGATTTGATTCGTACAATGTGGGTAGTACATGATAAAGTAAGATGCAAGAATCATTTTGATTTTTTGGCAGCATATGACAAACACATGAAAAACGATGACAAGACCAGCAATGATATCAAAAGATACTGGACACGCGACCAGCTCTTCGAGGCATTACACTTTTGTTCTCTTCCAACTGTTGAGAGAGTAAGAAGAAATCTAAGAGCAGGCCGTTGATTTTAAAGATTAAAAAAAGCATTTCTAAAAATTAAGAGTCTATCCAAAAATTAACAATCTAGCCTGCTTGAACACACCAAAACAGATCTAGAAATTACCATTCGGATTATGGGATATCGTAGATTCTTTAGGTCTTAATCTAAAGGTTTGAGCCGTACAGTTCTAAAGGAAACAGATCATGTGAGAAGAGCGGTTCTCGAGTGTAATTTTGTAAGTGGCAGTAAGCTTATTAGAGTAGATACAAAACTCCTTTCCTTAATTTTTTACATTGTTTATTTGTAATGACATAACTAAAACAGTGAGATTAATCTAATGTTTCATAATAGGCACAAAATGAAATCCTTATGAAACATTTTCAGATTTTAGTGATTTTTTAGTATAATCCTCAGATTACGAAGTTCAAATTTGCTTGATCCCACTCTGTGTGGGGGGTATACGTTAGGAGTTCAGATTTTGCACTTTTGATATTCGGTATGAAAAAAGAAACTACCAAGCTATGAATGAAATCTTTGACGAAAATCAGGACGAATGTAGATCAATTTGGTATTCTAATGTTTTTCAGACTACAGCAAAGCACGGGTCTAATAGTAGTCTAACACTATCTCGCCAACGCCCTAACTCGAGTATGGTATAGTCCATCGCAATCCTCTTTCATAAAAACCAAACCTTCTAAATCCTTCCAAAGTTTGGATATGCCGAATTATCACATTCTCATATTCAGAATATGCTTCTTTGAAATTGACAAGAACACTTGTTGTTTGTCCATCGAGAACTTCTTTCCACAGGTAGGGTGTATACCGTGCAAAATGACTTCCGACATACAATAAGATTAGATTTCTCAGACATGACGAAATGACATCTATCGATAAAAAGTCCTGATTTATCAAGTCAAAAAGAGTGAATTCTGTGAATTTTTTTTCTTTGGGAAGGGCAAAATTATGGTCATTATCACAATAATCTGGCTCAGTTTTCCCAAAACCATATTTCCTTTCAATAGGACTAAAAACAGAATGTTCCCCAAAAAGCCAGTACACATTAACTAATCTTGAGAAAAAGCCCTCTTTTCTAATTTTTATTTTTGTTTGTAATATTTCTTCACAAGGAATCACCGTAATTCCATGAGATGGTATAGCCGAAATCTTCATTATAGAATGTAAAAAGAAATTCAGGAATTGTTCTACTGAATAATAATACAGAATGGGCTTAACTTCCGGAGTTGAAGATTCCGCAAGATCTTTTAGATGTAAAGCGTTTTTTAACCTGATAGAATTATTTGTGCAGTACTCTTCGCTTATACATCTGTAATCTAAAAGGCCTTCGATTTCACATCCTAATTTTCTATTTTTTAACTGTGCTACACGTTCTTTAATTTCACTCTTAAAATTATCTTTCATGTTTTTAACAATTTCAGTCTCAATCTCCTTGTATGAACAAGGAACTTCATATTTTGGAATAATTGCCTTCATATCACCATTTTCTGACACATAGCTACTAATCATCTCCCAATAAAAAAAATATCGATGTATTCCGCTTGCCTCCTAAAATCTGGTCTTTCGTCAATTAGTGGAGTGTGTGAATGAGGGACAAATGATGAACAAAGCGTGACCTGAAAGACCGCTAGCAACTCTAAATCTCTAATTCAATGCATATTATTAGATTGCTCTCTAGATCCCCACAGGCGAACCGTGATGTATGTGTCAAGTGTGGTAATTGATTACCACAATTCGGACAATTTTCTACCATGATAAATGGATAATTTTCTAAGTTAAAATCCTGTATCTCCGCATATACCACACAATCTATAATAATATCTTTAGACTATCTTTAGACTATGTCCAATTCACTACCACCATTAGAAGAAAAAATAATCGAAATTCTTGAAAAAAATTTGAATGGTCTAAATGTAACGGACATCCAGAATAGACTAAAAGAAGAAGGCAATACACGTTCCATATCTTCTATTTCTAGTCATATGAAAAACTTGAAAGCATCAGATATGATCATCCCAGCCGAAAAAATAACAGACAAAGGAAAAGGTGCTGTATAATCTGCGGTTGATCTTCTATGTGTAAAAAGTCGGTTGATAATTTATTTATCAATTAATTTTGCAGTCGCCAATGTTGCTAAAAATATCTCTATAGGTATTTGACTTTGTGAAATAATATCACCTAAAGATAGACTGAATATTTTATTTTCTTTAGGTACCTGTACCTTTGTTTCTCCTTTTTCAAAATATATGTATTGACTATCCTCCTTATGAATTTCTGAAAAATCATGACTAATGAGTACTCGTTTAACTAAAAGCCAACTGGCTTCTGGTAAATTAGCAAAATAACTAGTCATTCAGAAAAAGTCTAACACTGGACTTTAAATTGTTTTGTCATCACAACAAAGCCTTTTCCAGAGTCTACTAATCTTGGTTCTGGTTTACCTTTCATTATTCTTGCATGTTCTTGTGTAAATGTTTGAAGGTAATCCAATGTTGCTTTTTGGATTTTTTCATCTATTTCTATTTCTGATGTTCCCTGTGTAATTACAGCAGGTAACTCAACCACTCTTCCAGAATAGTGACCTTGTAGATCAGTTTTTAGAAGATATGATAGATCATGTGTATGAGACATGTTTTACATTAACATATAGAAGTATATAAAAATCAATCAACTATGCCTGACATTCGTGTGAAATTTCTGGTTATATATCGACTAACTCATACTTGCATTTTCTATCAATGTTCTCCATTTATTCTCACCATTAATCTCAATTCCACATGCCTGAGATGGTGTCTTACCGTTCAATCCCTCATGTGTTCTGATATAGTTATGGAATATCTCATAGCCTTTCAAGATTGGAGTGTCCATTTTCTTTAATCCCCTCATAGTCTTTTCACGATCTCTAATCTCTCCGTTTAGCCTTTCCATCTTGTTATTGTTCATATCACGCTTGAAATGGATATGGCTGATATGCTCGGTTCTTTGTTTCAAAGGTCTTGCCCAAAACTCTGCCATGTATGCCTGATGAAAGTTTGCTGCACCATCCGTAATCAGGACTTTAGGCTTCTTTCCTGCTACTTTCTTGCCTTCTTGGAATAGTTGTCGAATATCCTCTTTATACTTTGTATTTGCCACTTGTTGAGCAATTAGGTATCTAGTTTCATCGTCTAAGAGTGCGTACATGTATTTCATGTTACCTGAAATTTTTAAGAACAGTTCGTCAGATCTCCAAGTGTCTCCAACTTGAGGAGTAATTTTCTCAATGTATTTTCCTAACAATTCTGTATACTTCTTGATCCAATTATACACGGTTTGATGAGTAACATCCATTCCAAGAAGCTTTAGAGATTTTGAAACATTTCTTAATGACTCTCCGCTAAAGTATAGCTGTATAGCTGCCGTGATTCCTTTTGGATCATGCTTCATCTTTTCAAACCCAATGTTTACGCTGAACGTCTTGTGACAATCTTGACAAACAAATCTTTGAATATCATAATTATTATTGTGTCTAATTCCGTACTTTTTGATCTCTTTTGATTTGCAGAATAGGCACGAATCTATCGTAATTGGTTGAATTATTATCTTGTTTTTCTCTTTAACTTCTTCTCGTACCTTTAAGCTAAACTCTACTGCGTGAATATGTTTGCAACATACATGTCTGAATATGTGGTCAGGACAGTTACAAATCCATTTGTCATTAGTTTTGATTACATCATAATCTCTCTTAGTGGTTTGAGAATGGACATGATAATGATAATCAGATACACGGATTAGGTCGCTTTTGAGTGCGATTTCTTTTCCTTTGATTTCACGTTCATTAGTTGTCATATCTATATTATGTATATACGGGTAGTATTATTTAAGTTTACATTTACACCATAATGCTTAAGTATATACAACGTATTATTACAATTGTGGAATTTACTTTTAAAAGTGGAGTAATGAAAGTCGGAAATAGTCTAGTTGTAGTCCTTCCAAAACCAGTAGTAGATGTTTTTTCAATAGAAAAAGGTGACTCTCTGAGCCTAATGATCACAGAAAAAGGAATCTACATACCATTATTAGCTAAAAAAGAATCAAAGCAGAAAGAAACAGAAGCATTAGTTAAAAGGATGGAACGAATTAAATGACTAACACAACTTCAAATAAGCCAGAGTCTGAATCTTCAAAACCATTCCATACATTATTCAACATAAGTGAAGCTTTCAAAAGTATACAATGTGATAAACCATTATTCAATAATGTAGAACCATTGAGTACTAGTATTTTCTATGAAATGCAGTCAAAACCAACAATCGAAGAACAATATAGTAATATTCAGGAAGAACTATCAAAAATCACTAGAATCTACCATCAAGAAAGAAAAGAACATGTAGAAATAGTACAGGAAAAAGATAAACAAATTCTTAAACTTGATAATGAGAAAGCACAACTCCAAAAGAAATATGCACGAGCTAAAGTAAACGCAAAATCCTACAAGGATGAATTAAAACGAGAAGGACAACTTAGTAAAGCATTGATCGATCTTGAGGATATGAGAGAAGAAAATCGTCAATTAAAAGATGAGTTAGACTGGAAAGAGACTAACAAATGAACAAGCAAGAATTTGCAAGACTTCATGACCTTAACATAGAGTTGATGGATTGCAATAGAAATCTCATGTCATACCTAATTCAGGTTTATAAGAAGAATGGAATTGTTAGTACAGAAGTCACTCATGCAGATGCATTATTATCACAAGTAAGCAAGGTTTTACAAAAGCTTGTCAAGCCTATCAACCGAAACTTTACAGTCAACAAATCAACCGCAGATTATACAGCACCAAGGAAAAGAAACAATATATACAATAAACGAGTCTCAACGAAATAAAATTACTTTTTGTCCCACTTATCTCATACATAAAAAATTAATGCATATCACGATTCCCAAAAGCCAAACCTCTCCACTCCACTGTATATATATTCATGAATTAGAAAACCTATCAACCAAGCCGCAAGAATATTTTGTCCAGCAGTTATATTACAAAGTAAAACAAAGTTGGAAACAACTCAATCCAAAAATCACTGAGAAAAGGGAAGATGATGAACCTCATATTATACACGATTCGGGCAATCCACCATCCTTTATAATTAATTCTCCTTTAAACAAAAAATTCCAGACAAAGTTTTACGCTCCTCTTTCTAAATCAAAAAAAACCATCGTAACTTTTGAATTTGATTTATTCGATAGAGAACCTGTATGGCGAACACATGTGGATAATAATGAGCCAATTCAACTTGGAATTAGTCTAACATTTAAAGATAAAAAAAATCATCAATTCAAAGCCAGAACAATTGACGACTTGACATATGAAAAAATTCTTCCAGAGCAACCACCATACAGTAAAAGAAAGCATAACATAAATTGGTTAATTCCAAATGCTACACCACGTATTTATGAATTATTGTGGGACGATGCAATCAGACAATTATAATTCATTTTCATCAAAATATCTTCAACTCATCATAATTCTGAGTGGTTGAAAGCCCATTACTAATTTCTATTTTTGTTAAACTACTGTAAAGCACTTGTCTATGATAGTAAATCAACCCACTATCACTTACTCCCTATCCTGAGTCTTTCATCAATTAGCTGAGTGTGGGAATGAGGGACGAATGTAGTGTAAGACATGAAAACCGCTTAACTCTACTTTAAAGAATATAATTTAGACCGTTCAACCTCTTTATTCGGCAGATATTCTTTGGTTATTGATTTCACAACATCAAGAAACCAGTCTTCCGAAAAAGGATTAACATACACTTTTTCTATCAAAATATCCAAATCAACTGATACGTACTCGCCCTTCTTCTCAGGGCTTAAATTTAAGACTCGCTTACCATCTGAATGTAAATTATGCGGTATAGCCACCCTTATTTCTTGTTCATGTTCGAATGATTTTCTCTTAGCAAATAATTGTCTAGAGGTTACAAGATTCTCTTTTCCATATACGGCGTTTTCTTTTTTATAATCTAAATATCTTACAGCCATAATGACATGACTGCTTTCTAAGGACTTATCTAATTTCCCAATTGTGGACTGAATGACTACTCCGTGGTTGTCATTTGAATACAATTTCCACAACATCGCTGATTCATATTCATTTCTATGCCAACAATTTGCTACGGACTCCTCCCACATTTTTTCAAAGAATTTTCTTCTCTCAGGAGTTGCATCTCCTGTTATTAGCCTCCAGTTTTTACCCCATATCGATTCAAGCCATTCCATTCCCTTCTCCTCCATTTCTATATCATAATCAGTAGGTCTCCCTTCGTAAGGATCATCAAAATTCCTTAATCTACTAAAGAAAAGACATTTTTTTAATAACATATCAACATATTTTGGAAAATCAATGTATCTCCAAATCTTAGAATTTATATCACTATTAGCATCAAGAAGCACCCTCTGTCTTCCACAATCTTAATTTTAAGTTTTTAATTTTTTTCTCATAACATTATTTGCTTTCCTACCAAACGAATGTAAGGAGTAAAAAACATGCGGAGATACTACAAACGAAATACAATTCCATGATATGATAATCTTGGAACACCACAAACCACTTTTTGCCTACTTTTCTCAAAGTATGTCACTGAAAGCGGAACCCCCTACCAAATGACTACCGACGAAGTTTGAGGAATGTGGAGCGTAGCGGAGACCCATGCGTACATCGAGCGAGGTGGACGAAGCAAGAGGATACCAACGGCGTGGCCGTTGTCAAAAAGACAAATCCATCATAACAAGGATTGAAACCTAAATGATAATCTTTCTCTGATATTATGTAATAATGTCAAAAAGACAAATCCATCATAACAAGGATTGAAACTTGATCGCATAGGAGTTACAAAATACATACAACAGGTCAAAAAGACAAATCCATCATAACAAGGATTGAAACTTGATCGCATAGGAGTTACAAATACATACAACAGGTCAAAAAGACAAATCCATCATAACAAGGATTGAAACGAAACAATAGAAATTTAAACAATAATTCGATAATATCGTCAGTGAATTTGCCATAAAACACATCATTAAAACTAACGATATAGAAAAAGAAATCTGGAACTTTATCTCTAGTTTTGAAAGCGAGTATTTTGTAAAATGTTTTGCCAAAGATCGCATCTCAAAAAAGTTTCAGGGACTTGATTACAATCGGCTAAATTCAATTAAAAATTCTCATAAAAATACCACGAATAGAAAAGTTGAGATACTTGAACCACTACAACTTTCCGACGTCACTAATGAATTAATTGCTGAGATTTCTAATAATGCAAAACAAGCACGAGATTTCTATGCGGCCTCTAAACAACTCACGTTATTATCAAAACCAATTTTACTTTTTTATTCGTTTGAAAAGCTCGCCAACGTATTGATTTTCTTAACCTTCAAAATAAACGAAGAGAGTGTGTATTCGCACGGATTAAGTTATCATAAAGATGAGCCGGTGGAGGTAAAATCTTTAGGATTATTCCAGCGTTTTCATGATTGTTATTCTTCTGATCCATCAATATATCTGAGGGTTGGGCATTATTCTCATCAAAAAATAAACTAGTTTCCAAGCATATGCTTGACACGTCTTGGTCTGTCATTGCCTGTGATACAATTGTGGTACACGACAAGCTGGTACGCAAACACACATGACAGTACAAATGATGCTGACCTGTCAAATCCACGTACTGGAAGAATACCTATTCCAAACGTATCCTTGAGTATCTCAAAGAGCGGCTCGACCGATATCTTCCTGGTACCGTATATCGTCTGGCCTTCCTTTGAATTGTAAAATTTCACAAGCTCAATTCTTTCAGGCGGTGTACTGTCATACTTCTTGACAGGGCAGACAAGCCTTGCAACACATGCATCATTTGTAAACCGGTACAGCTCACCGTCGTCATAGGCAGGGTCGGCCACAACGTTCTCCACAAAACCTGCAATGGGCATCACAAGTGATCTGTATGACATGTTGTCACTGATGTTTGCCGTGGTATAATCAGCCGATAATGGAACGACCAGTTGACCAGTACTGCATGATATGTGCAGCTTGTACCCAAATACCCAACCTCTTGTCCTTGAGAAACCCCACCTGGCATCGCTATCAATTCCAGAGATTGGCAGAATATTTTTCTTCATGCTTGACTTGTGCCATACCGGTCCCCTTGCCTTTAACAGGGAGCTGTCAACTGAAGCTGTATCTGTATTGATGAGACCTTCTAGTAAAAAGACACTTCCCATCTTTGCAATCACCTGTCTGATTGGGAGCACCTTGAATCTGCGGTCAAATGTTCTTCTGTCTGGAAGATTGTCCAGTCCGCATGCATTGAAGATCCTCCTGTGATATATGTCACTGATGGAAAGATAGTAATGCAATGCATTGACTGATGGTATTCTCATCCATATCCTGACAACACAACACCGTAGGATTACCGTTGTAGGATAGACGTAAGGATGGCCTCTCTTCTTGTCATCATCCCTATACAAGCAGAGCAAACCTATCAGATGCAAAATGCCAATAAGGATGGATTCTGATTGTGTCTTGCTGGGGAGCCTTCTTGTCAAATGCATGTTGCAATGATATTTCCAAGAAGTGATCCTTAGCTTTTTCTATCCAATTGAATTGTTATCGTAGTAAAATTGAGTCAGGAATTACGCCCAACCCTCATATATCTAGAAAAACAGGCATTCAAATTTGAAAATATCCTAGATGCGGGGCAACTTTACGATGTTGAACTCTTTGACGCAATGGAGGTGAGCCTTGTCAATCAAAACCTTAAACCAATTGATGAGAACACTGGAAAACAATCCAGTATCACAGAACTTGACAGGGAATTTATTTTCATGTTCGGACTTTCAGCATTAGCAAGATACAGAGTCAACGAATGGAGTGAAATTATAGCAGGTAGAAAAAGTGATAAAATATTGCGAATTGATAGATATTTGCAGTCAGTTCAGTCGCTATTTCCTAATCTAGTACTAAACCAATTGTATGGGGAAGTGAAAGTCTTTTCTACACGCGGATATGATAGAAGCAGCTTCTTGTAATTCCTTCAAATTATTAGCAAAAACGACAATGAGCGAAGCTGAGATAGTACCACATTATGTGATTTAGATTCTTTTAATTCTTCCTAGATGGTTTGCCAGTTTTTTTTCTTTGATCACATCATCGAATTCCTTTTTATCAGAAATCAGAATGTGACGATCAGTCAAAGCCATGAAAAAAAGGGTTGTCCAATCTGCAAGAGTAAGATTATAACTTGAATATTCTAAAATTGAATCCACTGCATATTTGGTGGGAGCGTATCCTCCTATTGACAAGTGAAAATAACTTGTGTAGGGGGGCAATAATGTTCGAATTATTTGCAGATGAGGAATTCCTTTTTCTTTGGCTTTTGTTAGAACATCGTTTGTGATGAACTCAGTTATGATAAAGAACTCGTTTCTTGTTGGATCTAATTTCGATAAATATGATCTGAGCTTTGAGATAGCTTTTTCATCTTTCTCTACTAAGGCTTTTATCAAAATGTCGGAATGAGTAACCGCCGAATTTCCTCCTGGCAATACTGCTGGGCATTCCATTGATTTTTCTCACTGTGTAGAAACAAACTGGTAAAAAGGATCTATTGTCTTATCGAATTTGGTTACTTTTATTGTATCCTTCTTGGAAGTAAGTCGTTCAAATTCTTTCAGTATCTTTTTTGCCTCTTTCTTGTTACTCTGAATCACATCTGCATCTCTTTCTCCCACAACTGTTGTCTCGCCTACTGTTTTGTATTTTGATATAACCATGTTTTCTCCATCGACCATTAGATAATGTGTTTCAAGCCCTTCTTTCCCTATGAACAATTCATATCCTTGTGATACGGCATAATTTCTGAATGCTTCTGGCGTATGCTCGGTTGCGTAAACATGGACTTTTGCACCGCGTTTTGCGGCATGTTCAGTTGCAGTTCTCATGTCATAAAATTTTAGAGAACTGAGCTCTCCAGCAATTATGTAAACGTCTTTCTGCGCAGAATTAAGCATCTGTGTACATGTGTTTCGAAATTTCTCATCAAACAGGCTCTTTTCTACTGTGACCTTTTCCATACCAATACATCTCCTAAACGCCCGCTTTTATTTCTAATACTTTTTTGTGCTGCTCTACTCATAAAGGAGTAGGATGGCACCACTTTGACGCCATGGCTAGCGTTGCTTCCTGTTACTAGCATATTATAATACGCATTGACAGACTTTATGATATAAATATGATGGACAATTTGCTCATTTTTACCATATATTTTCTTGATTCATGAAAAAACTCAATTTTTCAGTGATTTCTTTTTAGAAATCAAGGTTTACAATTTCCGTTATGGCAATCCATTCCAAGATTAATGGCAAACAAAGATGTAAACGTTTTTTTGTTTACCATTGTTTACTTTGCCCAGAGTAGAAAATCTCTAAAAAAAGGTATGAAAAGCCATATTTTGCCAACTGAACTTTGCTCTGGCAATAGACAACAATTCCAGAAATATAATAGGCAGTCAATTATTCCAATATATCGGATTTCACCCATTGAAAAAACCTAAAAAAACTAATGTGTTAATGTGTTAATCACACTAACAGTTAATGATATTAACAGATTAACTGGTTGCATCAATAATTGCCGAATTCACATGCTTCACTGAAACAGATTCAGAACTATCAGAATATGCCTTATCTACAGAAACACTACAGGCATCCATAACTTGTCGTAATGTGTTCTTGGTGTAAAAATCGGACAGTAAATCAATACAATTTTCATCCCACACATCAGCAAATTTTACAGGTCCACAAGCCGCAGTAGTTCTTTTTTCAATTATTTTCCTCAATGATTCCTTCTTTGTTATTTGGGGAACCACTAGCACCTTTGAAAAGTAATTATCCAGTACGGCAGATTTGAATTCTGGTGTGCCATATTGTTCATTCATAACAAAAAGATACGAACAATGAGTTTTTTCTAATTTATGTAAAATAGTTGAAAAATATTTTCTTGCATCATCACTAGAAATCTTTGCATTTCCATCTCGAATCTTATCAGTTTCATCAAGTAAAATAATAATATGATTAATGCCTTTTGCTTTCAGAATTCCAATTAATTGATTAGTAAACTCAATTAAATCATCTAGAGTGACAGACTCTGTGATTTTAACTCCCGACTGGGTAGCAATTTCATCAACTAATGTAGTCTCAAATCCTAACAAGAATGTATTGCGTCAAACCATGCCTTCAAACTATACTTGGCCGATTTCTTTTCTTCAATTGTTCAATTTTACTAAAAAGGAAAACTTGTTCCGTTTGTGGCAATTTATTTATAAAATTTCCATTAGTTTTTGTATCAAAAGTTTTTATGATTTCCTTACGTATGACTATTTTTTCTTTTGCACCCTGTTTCACTATATTTTCTAACCCTTCTAGATCATGAAAGAAACTATCTACAAATTCTGATAACTTCATCTTACCATGAATCACTAAATGCAGATATTGTGAAAGCAATTTTATCAGCATGATATCATTTACATGACTTAATCTTGGATATGCATTGCCTCTTCCCAATAATTGAGTCTTAAATGTACAATACATTCCTTCGTGAGATTTTTCTAAAGAATATCCAGAATCCTGTACGAGTAAAGAATCAAGAGAAATTAAGATATCATCAATCATTTCTTGTTTCGAAAATTTTTTACCTGTTAGGAGTGAATTTTCATAATTTGCAATTGTATCATAAGTTTTGCTTATCTCTTCTAGGACATACTTTTCAGGGATTTCTTTTATCAACAATGCAATGTCATAGATGTGTTTGATAACATCAGATCGTCTATGGTGTGGAACCCCTATAGTTTTGAATCCAAGAGTTGTCAGTTTATCCCCTATCAAGGAGCCTTTATCAAAAACTTTTATCGGGTAATCTAGTTTGAAATCTATCAGTTCAGCACCTGGATCAATCTGTTTTGTTTGTATGGCCTCCTTAAAGTCATAAAAGAACTCTATTTTCACTTCAGGGTTGTCAGTGCCTATGTTTGATTGGAATGGTACAAAATAGGTTAACAGGGGTAGTGATTTAGCAGGATTTTCCGGTTTATGAGGTTCACTAATTGTAAAGAATCCATTCGCTTCAGCACTCAAGCCCCTCATTGCAGATTCTATCTCTGCTTTTGACAACGGTGTAACTATATCTACATCTTGACTTAATCTTCGTAGATTTTTTTGAATATGAAATGGAACTGACATTCCTCCTTTTACAATAAGATTAGGAATTATTTTTTGTATGTGATATAGCATTTCAAAATCTATTATGAATTGTTCTATGATTCTACCTTCATTGAAACCAAATTCTTTTTTTACTTTATTTATGTATGATGTGTTTAGATAGTCTTTAAAGTGAAAATCAGTAATTGTCAATTACAAGACCTTCTCAATTATTGATTTTACTTTACCTAATTTCTTTTGATGTTTTAGTTGTAGCAATATTTTATTTGAATCAACAATTTTTCTAGATAGCAACCCTTCAAGAATATATTGTAATTCTGTTTCTTGCACGGGTATTTTGTGAGTGTATATTTCATTGACAAGATCTACCCATGCCTTTTCAGGACTAGATATAGTTGATCCATAAATTTCTACATATTCTCGAACTATGATAATTCTATCACTTTTAGATGTATCAAGAACTAGCGTTAATTCATTAGGCTTAGGATCATCAAGTACTACAAAGTTTGCTGGTACCATATGGGATAAAAGATCAGTCAGATACATACCTGCTCCAGGTACAGTATATACAGTGTAAATTTTCTTTCCTAGCGAGTAATGCAGATAGTTTGAAAGTGTTGATAACGCTGTAAATTGAAACTTGTTTTCATATTTTTCTTTTAATTCATCATGTATTGCAATAAGATCATCAGACAGTTTGTAGCCAACAAACGATGGGAGTTGTTCCTGTCGTTCTCTAGTAGACGGTTCTTTTTCTCTCCATTCATTTATGAATATCATCAATTTCGAATTTCTTGGCTTTACAAATTCATTATAGAACTTTGGATCCGTCGATATCATCTCTATTTCTGCGGCTATGAGTCCTATCAAAAATAGTGGATTTCGTACGTAATTGAATATTGTATTATTCTTGTTTATGTAGACTCGTAGTCCATCCTGTGTCCATTTTATATCATATAGAGGATCCGTAGTCTCTTCCACAAATGAGACAAGAGTTTTGTTGTTTCCGAATTTTAGATCAAATTCTTTTGTCTCATCAAGTAATTGTCTTGCTGCTTTGTTAGTTACTCTAGTGTCAAGATATTGTGCAGTCTCATCCCCTGCCATGTATCTAAAAACGCTATCTGGAGTAGCAGACATCTCAGATCTAGTTCTTGATTCTTTCATAATTTGTTGTACAGTTGGATGGTTAGCAAATGCTTGTTCGGCAGCATGATATTCTGGAGAATCCTCTATGAAAGCACTTTTGTGAAAGTTTACAGGAACATTGTTCAAGTCTAGTTTTCCAATAATTTTTGCAATTTCTGGATGCGGTTTGAATCCAAACTTTTCATAAGCCTTTATCAATCTCCCATTTTTGAACAAATGAATTCCATAATGTCCTTTTATTGATCTCTTTTTTAACAATGCAACATATCCTGACATTGTTGAGCCATCCAGAAGGGCGATATGAATATTCTTTCGAGTTCCTTCTACTATTTCTGGTTCTTGGGGTTTGCATAGAGTAGTATTAATTCTAAGCTGAATTTGACCATCTAATACGTATGGAGCATATCTTATTCCAAAACTATCATTGAAGTTTGATACCTGATTTGGATATAGTGGAATATTTAGTTTAGAAATTACTATACTTGTTCCATGCCATTCTTTTTCTTTTTCTTGTTCACGTTCTACAATCTTGAAATTTTTCCAAGTCAATGAATTATTTGTCAACCATTCATCTTCGTCATATTCAACAGAGTATTCTTTCTTGGAATCTTTTTTTGAGGTAATTATTATGAAATGTTTTCCAAGTGCAGAGCATGCACTTTTCATTCCAATTCCGAATTTACCTAACTTATCATCTGTCTTTGTCCCTTTAGCAATAGTCATTGCACTTGTGAGATCTTCTTTATCCATCCCAATTCCATTATCTCTAATGGTAATCAGACGATTTTCAAAATTCAGAATTACTTCAATTGTCTCTGGAGTTTTCTCTATCCTTGCATCAATGGAGTTATCGATTAGTTCAGCTATAGCCTGTTCTGTCCTATATCCAATCAACCCTAATTTTTGAATCAGGGTCTTATCCGGTGTGATGTCTACGCCTAGTGAATTAGTCACACACTTAGAGTATAAACCCGGAATATAATATGTTTTTCCAGATCTAACATCGTAATATAAGAAATATCTGAAGCTTATACTCCGGGAAAACCATGTAATTTTCCCGGTATAAGTTCTATAGCATATAAGTAACCTTTCAGAGGCGTATTATTATAAGAATGATCATCTCATGTGACATTTTTTGATCTTTTTGCAGCAATTCCTGCTTTGAAATCCACTGCTAAATTACGCATTTCTTCTGTTTCTAGGATGTCAACTACATTTGAGATAGTAAAGAATTGTTCTGTATCCATGTCATCTTTTAAGAATTTGGCAAGAACTGATATTTTTATCAACTTTTTATGATATACATATATGTTAATGTGTTAATTACATTAACAGTTAATGCCATTAACAGATCAAACAGATGACTGGAAATTAGATGTTTTACGCTCATTTTCACCAAGGCCACTGATGAGCCTAGAAGATGATAGAAATTACTTTACAAAATATGAAGAAATTGAGAAAATAATTCGTGCAATCGAAATTGGAGAAAATGTATTAATTATTGGAGATCGCGGAAGTGGGAAAACCTCGCTATTAAATCACATGTTATATTATTATTTTAACACAAAGTCAACTGAGCAAGTTATTCCAGTACGTTTCAGTGCTTTGAGCATTGAGGAATTAAATCAGAAGAATCTAGTTAGAAGTTTAATCAGGAACATATTCGATTCAATTTCTAAAATAAAATCAACGTCGGAGAGGATTAAAGTAATACTCAATAAAATGATCGATTCATCACCTACCACATTACCAGATCTTGCAAAATTGGACAGTATGCTTCAAACAAACACGGATACTGCAAGGGATGATTTTGAAGCGTTAACGGAAAGACTCTCAGAATTAGTGCTGTCCATACGTAAAAAGGAAATCAATTTCTTTGTTATGATTGATGATCTAGACAAATTTTCAGCTGATAAAGTATGGCATACTTTCCGTAGTATTAGAGATATTTTATGGGAATTGCATTTTTCACTGATAATAACTGCCCTTCCAGATCAGGTTTCTGAAATTACAAAGCCACCGTTAGATCAATTCTTCCCATATTGGATCAAAATACCATCGTTTGACATGGAATATACAAAAAATCTCATAGAAAAACGATTCAAAAAATCGCAGGTCACCATATCCAATGATGCACTTGAAGCGATAGTAAATAGAACCAAGGGCAATCCAAGAAGTATCATCGCCATAATGAAAAATGTCATAGAATCAAGTGATTTCTCAAGTCAGATTACTCTTGACAATATCAACAATCTAGGATTACCCTATTCCATCAGATTATCAGACATACAACGAGCTGTGATCAATTATCTATCTGAAAATCCAAATACTTCAGCATCTACCAAAAATTTTATTGCCAGAATTGGGGTCACTCGTTCTCGTTTGTCACAAATACTTAATGATCTAAAGAAAGATGACTTGATAGACTCCAAAAAAGTAGGAAGAAGCACATATTACTTTATTACTAGAAAAGGAATAGAAGTCAAAACTAAAAAATAATGAAAAAAGAAAATAAATTACAAGTATAATAAAAGAGCGCAGTCTTGTGCAATCACCTTATCGAGTCACTCAAGCTTCAAGATTTTATGCGAGAATACAATACTGTTGTATATCCACCTAGCAGATTCAGATCAGAAAAGATGCTATCTTGAATACGTGCGGCTTGGAAAAAAAGACAGGCATTCCCATGAATACAATTTCCAGATACATACCCTCGTTGCTGACTGCTGACCTGATAACACAGGCAGGGGGAATAATCAAGATAAGAGACAAGGTAATTTTGGAATACCTGAAATTGCAAGCGTGAAATAGATATACCAATTCGTATATATACGAAATTGTATA
>Ga0307373_10003336_pt1 | contig 27981 bp, 25 predicted proteins | sample OX2MG_FD_202534 | JGI IMG/M metagenome (GOLD analysis project Ga0307373, IMG submission 202534) | Soil microbial communities from Risofladan, Vaasa, Finland - OX-2 | ecosystem: Environmental > Terrestrial > Soil > Coastal area > Acid sulfate soil | place: Finland: Risofladan, Vaasa | collected... | reverse complement strand
GCGTCAGCGCGAGGAAGCGGTCGACGAGCGAGCGCGTCGCGGGCACCAGCGGAAGCCCGTCGGACCACCCCTGCTCGTAGCAGTGCTCGACCGCCGCCTGGGCAGCCTCGGGATCGAGATCCGGCGCGGCCGCCTCCGCCATCAGGCGGCGCCGCGTCGGACGGCGGTGTCGACCAGCAGGGACGCGACGTGGTCTGCGACGCCCTCGGCCCGCTCCCGCACCTGCTCGGCCGACAGCCCGGCCATCGGGTGCTCCACCGTGGCGTAGCGGTACCCGGCAGCGCCGCGGACGACGGCCATCGCGTCGGCAGTCGCCTTGAAGGACTCGGTGCAGACGACCGCGGCGGGCGTCCCGAGGCGTTCGAGGGCGATCGCGTCGGCGACGGCGGCAGCGCTGCACGAGCCGCAGTCGCCGACACCAATGACCACGAGGTCGGACGCCCCGGCAAGCTCGGAGAGCAGCTCCGCCGGTGCATCGACCGTCGCCACGGGCTTCTTGCGCACAACGAGGCCGCCGATGCCGTAGCGCTCGACGAGCACCTGGCCGAGCTCCTCTACGAAGCGGCCGGCGTTCTGCTTGCCATTGTCGAGCATGCCCACGGTCCTGCCGCTCAGGCTCTCCGGTCGCGGAGCGAGCTGCATCGCTCCATCCGCGCTGGTCGTCCGTCCGGTCGGGTCCATGATCTGTGAGCCCATCGTCTCGCCTCGCTCCCGTCTGTGTTCCTACTGTTCGTGGACGCCGCCTCGCCGGTCCTCACCTTGCAGGCGGCCACCGCTCAGTGCTCGTGGACGATCACCCCGCGGATGTTCTTCCCGTCCAGCATGTCCTGGTAGCCCTCGTTGATGTCGTCCAGCCGGTAGCGGCGGGTTATCAACTCCTCGAGCTTCATGTCGCCGGACTTGTAGAGGCCGAGCACCTTCGGGACGTCGTAAAGCGGGTTGGCATTCCCGAACAGCGCCCCCTGGATGCGCCGCACGTAGCCCACCAGTGGGCTGCCGGTGAGGTGCACCGTCTTCACGTCAGGGGGGCTCACCGAGGTGATGACCACCGTCCCCGCCTTGCCGCACATCGAGACGGCGTTGGTGACGTCCTCCTCGGCCAGCAGCCCGACCGTGAGAATGATCTTGTCCGCCAGCTGACCGCGGGTGATCTCGACGAGCTTCTCGCGCGCCGACTCGGGGTCGCCAAAGGCGAGGGTCGCCCCGAAGCGAATCGCCTGCTCTCGCTTGAAGGGCACCGGGTCGATCGCGATCACGTTCTTGGCGCCGGCGAGACGCGCACCTTGTACGGCGTTCATCCCAACCCCGCCGGTGCCAAAGATGACGACAGTCTCACCGACGCGGACGTCTGCCGCGTAGACCGCGGATGCCCAACCGGTCGTCGCCCCGCAGCCGACGAGGCAGGCGACCTCGAACGGGATGTCGTCGTCCATCTTGATGCAGGAGTACTCCGAGACCACCGAGAACTGCGAGAACGATCCGACGACGCAGAACGCACCGAAGTCCTCGCCGTTCTGGTGGAACCGGAAGGTCTCGTCCTGCAGACAGCCCCGACCGGCGTACAGGCCACGGTCACACAGGTTCTGGCGGCCCGTCGAGCAGTAGCGGCAGTGCCCACAGGCCGGGATGTAGGACGTGACGATGTGGTCACCGGGCTTCACCCGCTGCACCGCCGAACCCACCGCCTCCACGACGCCGGCGCCCTCGTGACCCCCGACGAGCGGCATGCGGATGTGGGAGCCGCCGGTCTCGCGGATGTGCTCGTCCGAGTGGCACATCCCCGAGGCCATGAAGCGGACGAGAACCTCGTGCGGCTTCGGCTCGTCGAGGTCGAGCTCGGTGATCTCCCACGGCTTTCCGGGGACCCGGAGGACTGCTGCGGTCGTCTTCATCTCTCGACTCCTTGTGTCATCCCGGGCGTCCAGGCGGGGGCGGTAGGGGCTCCTCCGCCTGGCGCGACCTCGGCAGAGCTGGGCAGGGGAAAATGGCAGGCCACCAGGTGGTCCTTGCGCAGCATCTGCAGCTCAGGGACCTCGGTTATGCAGCGTTCCTGGGCCCTCGGGCAGCGAGTGCGGAAGCGGCAGCCGCTCGGCGGATGGATGGGCGAGGGCAGTTCCCCGCTGATGACCTCCCGCATGTTCACCTGGTCGACCTCGGGATCCGGATCGGGGATCGACCTGAGCAGCGCGAGGGTATAGGGGTGGAGCGGCTCCCGGTAGATGGCCTCCGAGGGCCCGACCTCACAGAGCTTGCCGAGGTACATCACCATCACCCGGTCGCTCACCTGCTTGACCAGGGCGAGGTCGTGGGCGATGAACAGGTAGGAGAGGCCGAGCTCCCCGCGGAGCTTCTCGAAGAGATTGAGCACCTGGGCCTGCACCAGCACGTCCAGCGACGACACCGCCTCGTCGCAGATGACGAGCTGGGGATTGAGGGCGATCGCCCGGGCGATGGCGACGCGCTGGGCCTGACCGCCCGACAGCTGCCCGGGACGCCGTCTGCCGTGGATGTTCGGGTCGAGGCCGACGAGCTCGAGCAGCTCCGCCACCCGGGCCCTGCGCTGGGCCCGGTCGCCGTCCTTGTAGGCGACGAGCGGCTCGGCGACGATGTCGTTGACGCGCCACTTTGGGTCGAGCGAGCCGTAGGGGTCCTGGAAGACCATCTGCAGGTGGCGCCGCAACGGCGCCACCTGGCGGCGGCCCAGCTTGACGAGATCGACCCCCTCGAACAGCACCTGGCCGGACTTCGGTGGCGGAGCCTGGATGACGGAGCGGGCGAGGGTGGACTTGCCCGAGCCGGTCTCGCCCACAACGCCGAGGGTCTCCCCGGCGCGCATCTCGAACGAGACGTTCGAGACCGCCTGGAGCACGCCGCCCTTCACCCCGCCGAAGTTGCGGATCTGAAACTCCTGCACGAGGTTGCGCACCTCGAGCAGCACCTTCTCTCCCGTCGGGCGCCCCGTCGTCTCGGTCGTCGCCACGCCCCCGATCCCGAGTGGCGCGACCCCGCTCGCCGCGTCGGAGCCGTTGAGCGTGGTCACGAGCGCCAGCCCCTTTCCCGTAGGTGGACGAGCCGTCGCTGGTAGGTCACCGGACCACCCCCCAGCGGGCCCGCAGCGCCTCGCTCAGCGTGTTGAGGGCAACGACGGTCACCAGCAGCACGATGCTCGGCACGAGCAGGAGCGCGGGCTCGTTCGACATCACCTGCTGGCCGGCCGCGATCATGTTCCCCCAGCTCGGACCTGGCGGCGGGATGCCATAGCCGAAGAAGCTGATCGTCGCCTCGAGGATCACCACGATGGCGGCGCCGAGCACAGCGAAGGTGATGAGCTGCGGCAAGATGTTGGGCAAGACGTGGCGGAGATTCGTCCGCCAGCGCTTCGACCCCGACAGGCGAGCGGCGACGACGAAGGTCTGGTCGCGGACTCGCACGGCCCCCGACCGGGCGACTCGGGCGAAGGTGGGAATCGAGACGACCGCGAGCGCCCAGATGATGTCGGCCTCCCCCGCCCCGAGCCCGTCGACGATGGCCAGCGCGATGACGATCGCCGGGAAGGCGATGAGGACATCGAGGACCCGCATCACCGTGGCCTCGGCCAAGCCGCTGAACGAGGCCGCCGCCACCCCGATGAACCCGCCGACCACGAGGCCGATTCCCTGGACCGCGAACATCACCTCGAAGGACACCCTGCCGCCATAGAGCAGCCGGGACATGATGTCGTTGCCGACGGAGTCGGTGCCGAGGATGTGGCCCGGGGAGCCGAGCGGCAGGCTCGCGTCGAGGATGCTGCCGCCGACCGGTGGCGGCAGTTTGTAGACGAGCGGCCACACGAAACACGCCAGCAGGAGCAAGACGAGCACGCCTGCCGGGATGTATAGGTCGAGCGAGTGCACCCAGCCTCGCCGGCTGCGCGCCGGTTCCTCGGCCATGACCGCCGCAGCGATCGGCACGCTCGGGGTGGCGGCCTCAGAGGGCAGCGCGGCCATAGCGGATCCTCGGGTCGATGACGCCGTACAAGACGTCGGTGATCAAGTTCGCGAGCACGACAACGCCCGCGAAGACGAGCACGATGCCCTGCACCAGCGGGGCGTCGCGATTGCCGATACCGGTCAGCAGCTGGTAGCCGATCCCCGGCAGCCCGAAGATCTCCTCGACGATCACCGTGTAGGCAAACAAGGTCGCCACGTTCAGGCCGAGGATGGTGATGAAGCCGATCAGCGAGTTCCTGAAGGCGTGGCGTGTGAGGATGTGCCAGGTCCCGAGCCCCTTGGCGCGGGCGGTGACGACGTAGTCCTCGGACTGCATCTGCTCCAGCAGGTCGGCGCGCAGCAACCGCACGTAGAAGCCCGCCGAGGGGAGGGCGATCGTCAGCGCCGGCAGCGTCATGTCGCGGAGGTTCTCGCCGAGGCTCTGGGTGATCGAGGTGTAGCCGAGCGCCGGAAAGACCCGCCAGATCACCGCGAAGACGAGGACGAAGAGGAGGCCGAGGACGAACTGGGGCACCGAGAGGAACCCCATCGAGAGGACCATCGTGATCCGATCGAGGATGCCACCTGGCCGGCGGGCGCAGAGCAGGGCGAGCGGGACCGAAATGACCAGCATCACGATCGAGGAGAGGACGACAAGCTCGAGGGTGATCGGCAGGTGCTGGCCGAGGATCTGGCCGACCGACTGTCCGTTCTGCAACGAGGCCCCGAGGTTCCCATGCAGCACGCCGACGAGCCAGTGCCAGTAGCGCAGGAGGAACGGCTCGTTCAGGTGGAGCTTGATCGAGAGCTGGTGGACCTCGAGCGGCGTGGCGTTGGCGCCGAGCAGCGCCGAGGCGGCGTCGCCCGGCAGCAGGTTCATCAGGATCGCGCTGAGGAACGTGACCCCCCACATCACCGGGATGGCAATCAGGATGCGACGCCCGGCTAGGCGCACGGTGGGCGACGAGGCAAGAGCGGTCCGCCACCGCAGGCCCTCGTCCTCCTGGGGGTGCTCCGGCGCCGCGGAGGTCGGCACCACCGCCGATGCGCTCAACGCAACCGTCCTTCCTTGCGGGTCCGTCCTTCGCCGCCCACGAAGCCGGGGCAGCCCGGGGGTGCGGACGCACTGCCACCCCCGGGCTGCCCACCGGGCAAGGCTCGACTCCCGTCTGCCTGCCCGCCTCGTTTCCAGCACTGCCTTTCAGGTTCTGCTACCGCTTGACCGCTCGTTCGACGAGCCGCCTAGCCGTTGTTGTAGACGTCCTCCCAGAGGATCGCCGGAGTCACCGCCACCGACGGCAGCGGGGTGGACAGGCCAGGGCCACCCACGCCCTTGGCGGCCACGTCGTAGCCGTTGATCGGGAAGAGGAAGGGCCCGTAGGCCTCCTTGGCGATGTAGGCCGCCGCCGCGGAGTAGTACAACCCCCGGGTCTTCGGATTGATCACCCCCGACGCCTTGTTCAACAGGTTGTCGAGGTGCGGGTCGTGCACCCCGCTGAACGGCGACTTCGAGGAGAAACGGAAGGCCACGCCGACGCCCGTCGCCGGGTCGTAGGCGCCCGCCGTCTGCAGCGCGATCTGCCACTTGCCGCCAATGAACTGCGAGATCAAGGACGACAGGTCGTAGACCGAGAGCGTCACCTTCATCCCCGCGGCCTGGTACATCGTCTGCAGGGCCTCGTCCATGTTCTGGGCTTCGGTGTTTTGGATCGTGAAGAGGTTGAACGACAGACCATGGAGCGCCGTGACGATCTTCTTCGCCTCGTTGAGGTTGTAGCCGATGTAGCCCGGAACCTTCTGCTGGTAGAACAGGCCCGCCGGCGCCTCGAAGGACTCACCCACCGGCGTTGTTCCGCCGAACAGCTTCTGGTCGAGCAGCGCGGCATCGGTGGCGTAGTAGATGGCCTTGCGGGCTTGGATGTTGTTGAACGGCGGAATCGACGTGTTGAGCTGGATGTCGTACGGCGAGGTCGACGGCTCGGTCGTCAGCTGGAAGTGGGCCTTGAAGCTCTTCGCCAGCTGCGGCGTCGAGAGGTTCTCGTATGCCTGGCCCGTCCCGGCAAGCATCGCCTCGTAGGCCGCCTCGTCGTTGGCCACCGACTTGAAGGTCAGCGTGTTCAGGTAGGGATGCCCCGACTGCCAGTAGTGCGGGTTCTTCTTCAGGACCAGCACTGAGCTCGGGGTGTCGCTGACCACCGTGAAGGGGCCGGCGCCGACGGGCTTTAGCGCGAACGCCTGCGCGCCCATCGTCTTGAGGGCGGTCGGCGAGGCGATCCAGTTGAAGATGTCATCCTGCATGGCGTTGATAAACGAGGCGTCCACGTACTGCAGCGTGATCGACAGCGAGTACGGGCTGAGGACCGTGACGACGGGCGTCGCGGTCTGGTTGAAGACGGGCTTGCAGGAGCAGGTGCCCCCGAGGTCGCGCCGCCAGTTCTCCACAACGGCCGGCGCTGTGAAGGCAGTGCCGTCGGAGAACTTCACGCCTTTGCGGAGGTTGATGACGATCGTCTTGCCGCCGTTGGTGTACTTGTACCCCGTGGCGAGGTCGTAGATCGTCTGGCCGTTAGGGCCGAGCTCGAAAAGCTGGCCGAAAATTGCGTTCATGTAGCTCTGGTCGGCGGCCCCGTTGGTGTCGGTCGCGGGGTCGAGACCCGGCCAGCTGCCGGTGTATCCCGTCCATTCGAGAACCGTCAGCGAGCCGCCGTGGCGCGGGTTGGTGCCGCTGGAGTGCGCACCCTGGCTGGCCGAGGCGATCGTCCCGCTGCCGAGCAGCCCGAACAGCAACGCTGCGAACATTGACACGACACCGGCGCCGAACAGCTTCGTTCTGCGTCGCAGGCGTGCGGGCCCGAATTGTCCTTTCACAGATGCACCCCCATACTCATGTATCCCCCAGTGTTATGGACTCTCCTGGCCGTCTGGGCCGGGAGATTCTTCAGGGCGGCCCGCTCCCACACGGGCGACCCTCGTCACGGCGCTAGCCGCCAATCGTCAGTCGTCGTAGACGATGACGCCTCTGATGTTCTTTCCGTCCAACATGTCCTGGAAGCCTTGGTTAACCTCCTCGAGTCGGTAGCGCTTGGTGATGAGCTCGTTCAGCATCAGATGGCCGCTCTCCCACAGCCCGAGCAGCTTCGGGATGTCGTAGAGCGGGTTCGACGAGCCGAAGATCGTGCCCTGGATCCGCTTCTGCCAGCCGGTGATGGCGGCGCTGTTCTGGGCGATCGTGATCTCGCCCTGCTTCGGGATGCCGGTGATCGTGATCGTCCCGCCTTTGCCGACGATCTTGATGCCCCGGTCGACCACGTCGGCCGTCATCACCCCGACCGTCAGGATCGCATGGTCCGCGCCCTGGCCCCAGGTGACCTCGGTGATGAACTTCTGAGCCTCGTCGGGGTCCGAGAAGGTGTGGGTCGCACCGACCTTCTCCGCCATCTCGAGCTTGAAGGGGACCGGGTCGATCGCCACGAGGTACTTGGCGCCAGCGAAGCGGCTGCCCTGCACCGCGTTGATGCCCACGCCGCCGATACCGAACACCACCACCGTGTCGCCGGCGCGCACCTGCGAGGCGTAGACGGCCGATCCCCAGCCAGTCGTCACGCCGCAGCCCACCAACGCCGCGACATCGAAGGGCAGCCAGTCGTTGATCTTGGTCACCGACCACTCGGAGAGCACCGCGTACTCCGAGAAGGTCCCGAGCACGCAGATCCCGCCGACATCCTCGCCGTTCTCGTGGAACCGGAAGGTCTGGTCCGGCAGGCAGCCGACCCCGGCGTACAGGCCGCGGTCGCACAGACTCGACCGGCCGGTCATGCAATACCGGCAGGTGCCGCAGACGGGGATGAACGAACAGACGATGTGATCCCCCTCGGCGACTCGGGTGACCTTCGAGCCCGCGGCGACCACGACGCCCGAGCCCTCGTGGCCGCCCACCATCGGCAAGCGGGCCTTGTGGTCGCCGCTGCGGATGTGCTCGTCCGAGTGGCACAGGCCGGCGGCCTTGAACTTGACGAGGACCTCGTTGTCCTTCGGGGGATCGATGTCGAGCTCCACGATGTCCCAGGGCTTACCCGGCTCGTGGAGCACGGCCGCGCGCGTCTTTGTCACGGTCTGCGTCATCGTGGGCGTCTCCCCGTCTCGAGCGACACGCCCCACGGACTCACGCCGGCGTGTTCGCACGACTCGTCAGCCATAACCTCCCCCTCGCCTCTTGCCCCGCTGGCTCGGCTCCGCCGCACTCTGCCTCGCGGCCCCCCGCGCGGTCACCCGAGACGGGCGCCGTCCCTCGAACACACTCGCTGAGGCCACCGGGTCTCCAGTCTCGAGCGTCCCCTGGGCACGGGGTCCCCGCCAACCACCCCTCGCACCTTAGTCCGCACTGCGCACGAACGCACCCTCGCCCGCGCCCCCGCGTCAGCCGCATGAAGCCTGCGATGCGCGGGCAACGAGACCACCCTTCGCTCGGTCCTGCGCCACAGACCAGGGCGCACCTGAGACCACGGCGCACCTGAAACTCATCGGCCGGACACCAGCGCTGGCTCGAGCGCTCGGCCACACGTCTAACGGGTCGCGACCGGCTCGCCGCAGGGATGCCAGCAAGCAAAGCGGTGGGTGCCTTCCGGACCCGACAGCGTCGGCGTCTGCTCTCGGCACTGATCGTCGGCACGATGGCATCGGGGAGCGAACGCGCAACCCGTGGGCAAGCTGGCGAGATCCGGGGGACGTCCCTCGACGACCGGCAGAAGCAAATGCGACGGGCGGTCGAACCGGGGGATCGCCTCCAACAGGGCTTGGGTATAGGGCATCTTGACGTCGGCAAACAGCTCGCGCGTCGACGCCTGCTCGACCACCCGCCCGCCATACATGACGATCACCTCGTCGACGTAGGAGGCCGCCAGGCTGAGGTCGTGGCTGACGAGCAAGAGCGCCATGCCAGTCTGCTCGCGGAGCTCGGCGAGCAGCTCCATGATCTGCGCCTGCGTCGTCACGTCGAGCGCCGTGGTCGCCTCGTCGGCGATCAGCAGCTTCGGGTCGCAGGCGAGGGCGATGGCGATCATCACCCGCTGGCGCATGCCGCCCGAGAGCTGGTGGGGATAGTCGTGATAGCGGCGAGCGGCGGCCGGCACTCGGACGCGCTCCAACAACTCCACCGCCCGGTCACGGGCCTCGGCGCGCCTCAGCTTGAGGTGCGCAGTCAGCGCCTCGGCGATCTGCGGACCAATCCGCATGGTCGGGTTCAGGGAACGGGACGGGTCCTGGAACACCATCGACACGCTGGTCCCGCGGTAGCCGCACAGTTCCTTCTCGCGCAGTCCCACCAGCTCGTTGCCCTCGAGGCGCACCGATCCCGAGACCCGTGCGCTCGGCGGCAACAGGCCCATCACCGCTCGGCAGCTCACCGTCTTGCCGGAGCCGGACTCCCCGATGATCGCGAGGCTCCTGCCTGCCCGCAGCGAGTAGCTGACCCCCTCGACGGCGTAGACGTGCCTCCCGCCCTGCGTGAAGCGGACACGGAGCTCGTCGACGACAAGCAATGGCGTTCCGTCGGCGGTCTCCTCGATCGCCGAGCCGACGTGGCCGGTCGCTGCCTCGCTGCGTTCGCCGTTCATCTGCAGCGCCACGCCGGCTCCTTCGAACTGTCTCAGCTTTGGCTCGTCCCTCGAGCTGGGAGAGCGTCTTTAGGGCAGAGTTCGCCGAGGAAGGAAAGGGTGCCCGCAGGGCCCGTCATGCGGCAACCGGCGACGCGATCTCGACCGGACCTCGCCCCTGGGCTGTCGACCGGAGCCTTCTGTGCGATGTTCCCCCCGCCCCCCCAGGCATTGACCGCCGGTCGAACTACGCGTGCTGACATTAGCCAACCTGTCCCTGGTCGAGCAAGGCGGCACCGCCCCCTGGAGCGACCAGTGCGGCGCATGCACCAACCCCGCTCACCGACGGCGGCAACGGCGCGGCGGTGCCTGCGCGCAAGCGCGACCACCAGGTGCCGGCGCCGTAGACGAGGTCATCGACCAGCGTGGAGACCGCGCATGTGAACAGGTCGAGCCTCGGCCGTCATGGTCGCGATCGTGGCCGGCGGCGGCGGCGGCGGCGGCGGCGGCGAGCTTGACGATCCTCACCACCCGAGGGCCGCGTCCCCAGCGCAATCTCGCGCTCAGCACCTCGTCGATTTGGCGGCGGTTATCGCGAAGGAGGACCATCTCTCCATGACGACACTGCACGACGTGGCCCAGCTCGGTCGCCAGGACCACTTCTTGGCCGTCGTGTCGACCCTTCGACCCGACACCACCATCCAGTCGTCGGTGGTCAACGCCGGCGTCCTCGCGCACCCGCTCGGCGGCGCCGAGGTGGTCGGCTTCGTGACGTACGGAAGGACCAAGCTGGCCAACCTCCGCGCTCGACCGCAGCTGAGCGTCACCTTCCGTGCCGGGTGGAGCTGGGTCACCGCCGAGGGTCGGGCCGAGCTGATCGGCCCGGACGACCCGCATCCCGACATCAGCGCCGAGGAGTTCCGCCAGCTGCTGCGCGACGTGTTCCGCGCGGCCGGGGGCACCCACGACGACTGGGACGCGTACGACCGCGCGATGGCCGAGCAACGACGCACCGTCGTGCTCGTCAGCCCCACGCGCCTGTACGGCAGCTGAGGCGGCGCCGCCGAGCCGTCCCGGCGAACAGGGCTGCCGACGCCGGTGTCGGCGCGCTCCTCAGCGGACGACGAACGTCCCGGCCATGCCTTTTTGCGCATGGCCCGGGACCGGGCACAGGTACTCGAAGGTCCCCGGCGTCGTGGCGGTGAAGCTGAGCGTCCCGGCGTGCATGCCCGCTGACGTGGGGTCGCCGAGGAACCACAGCGCCGACCCGTCGAAGGCCGGGGCGGCGGCCATCATCGGCATCCACGAGGACGCCGATCCGGCGGAGCTCACGACGAGCCCGTGCGCCGTGTCGGGGTCGGCGTTCACGACCTCGATGCTGACCCGGGTCCCGGCCGTCACCTCGATCGTCGGGTTCACGAGGCCGCCGGCGCGGAACGTCTCGTCAGGGCCGCCCGGCGGGCTGGCGAGCACGACGAGATGGGCCGACGTGCCGGAAAAGGTGATCCGACCTCGAGCGGTGCTCACCGTCGAGCCGGCGGGGATCTCGTCGCCGAGCCGGGTGGCCGCCGCCGCGCTGACACGGGGCCCGGGTGCGTCGGCGAACAGCGTGCCCATCACCTTCCCCGGGTCGTTGCTGGCACCCATCATGTAGCCGGGCAGGGCACCGTCGCGCATCCAGCCCGGTGCGCCCGTTCCGCCCATCATCCAGCGGTAGCCCGGCGCCCCCGTCATCGGCCCGACAGGCCCGCCCATCATCGAGCCGCTCGCGAACCGGCTCATCGCCGACCGGTAGTAGGAGTAGCTCAGACCGTCGGAGCCACCCCCCGCCGGGGCGGGCCGGGCCGAGGAGCCGCCGGTCGCGGCGACGGCGATGCCGGCGCCGAGCCCGGCGGCGGCCAGCACGGCCGCACCGACGATCACCATGGAACGAATACGGGTCACACGAGCACCTCGACCGACGCAGGAAATCGCGAGAAGTCTCGGCGCGACGCGGCCTCAGGCGGTAGGGCCATAGGTACTGCGGGAGCGCCGCGCCGGCCCTCACCGGTCCGGACGCGGGGCGAGACGAAGCCGGCGCGGCGACGAGCCTCCGAACGCGATGCGCCAGCGGGTACGCGGAACTGGCGGCGCAGGTCCGCCGCGCCGCGACGGCCCGACGGCTCGGGGGTCAGCCTCCCGGCGACGAGCTCCCGGCTCCCGACGACGAGCCCCCGGGCGAGCCGCCGCCGAGGGCGGCACCGAAGCCGGCGCTGACGCCCGCCGCCGTCGCCGAGATCGAGCTCGCGCTCACCGTGCCGTTCTTCGCCTTGGTTCCCTGCACCACCACGGTGTCGCCCGGCTTCAGCGTCGACAAGGTGGTCCCGGCGTCGCGCGTCACCTTCGCCTGGGGACCGACGAGCACCTTCACCAGCCCACCGCTGGCGGTGGTGACGTAGAGCGTCGTGCCCTCGACCACCGTCACGATGCCCGCAGCTGCCGCGGTGCTGGCACCTCCCAGTCCTCGCCCGGCACCGAGGCCCGAACCGGAGGCGGCGCCACCTCTCCCGAACAGCGAGGCGAGCCCGCTCGGGCGCGAGGTGCCCGAGGCCGCTCCCCGGCTCTTTTGGACCGCGGCGCCGGCCCAGAAGCCGCCGGCCGCGAGCAACAGCGCGAGGAGCACGACCGCCGGGATGGGGAGCCTGAGGCGCCGCGCGGTCGCCCGCGTGGGCCACACCTCGTCGGCGTCGAACGCCGGCTCCCCGGGGTCGAGCGCGAGCTCGTCGGTCATCTCAGCACGTCCTCTGGTTCACTCGTAGCGCAGCGCTTCGATCGGCCGGAGCGACGCTGCACGGTTGGCGGGATAGAAGCCGAAGAAGACGCCCACGGCGATCGCCACGCCGAAGGCGAGGGCGATCGAGTAGGGCTCGATGACCGGGTAGCTGCCGTCGATCCGGAACTTCGAGCCGACCAGGCCGACGAGTACTCCGGTGATGCCGCCGAAGAGGGAGACGATGACCGCTTCGACGAGGAACTGGGTGAGGATCACCGACTTCGGCGCGCCGATGGCCTTGCGGATCCCGATCTCGCGCGTCCGCTCCGTGACGGTGACGAGCATGATGTTCATCACCCCGATCCCGCCGACGAGGAGGGAGATCGCCGCGACGGCGGCGAGCAGGTCGGTGAGGTTGCTCGAGGTCGCCGTCGCCGCGGACAGCAGGCTCGCCTGGTTGAGGATCGAGAAGGGCAGGTTCGCGACGGTGGTGTCGTGGTCGGAGGCCAGCACGCTCTGCACCTCTGACTGGGCGAGGTTGATCGTCGAGGCGGAGCGCGCCTGCACGATGAGCGAGGTGAACGAGGCGGCGTAGCCGGTCAGCTCGTCTTGCACCGAGGTGTAGGGCGCGATCGCGACGGCGTCCGCGTTCGCGAGACCGCTCGATCCCTTCGAGGCGAGGACGCCGACCACCCGGAAAGTCGCCGACCCGAGGTAGATGGTCTGGCCGAGCGGGTCCGACCCGACGGGGAACAGGTTGCTCGCCACCGCCGAGCCGATGACGACGACCCGGTCATGGGCCTGCACCTCCTGGGTGGTGATGCCCGAGCCCGAGGCGACCGAGTAGTCCTCGGCGCCCAGGTACGAGGGGGTCGATCCGGTCACCGTCGTCGTGTAGCTCGAGCCCTGGTAGGTGGCGGTCACCGACGTCGACAGCACCGGGGAGACGGAGGAGACGTCCGGGGCGTCGGCGGGGCTCTCGAGCGCGTCGACGTCAGCGAGTGTGAGGTTCGCGGCCTGCGTCTGGGTTCCCAACGACGCCGCGCCCCTGCCGAACCTGCCGGTGCTGAGCACGGTGAGCGTGTTGGTCCCGAGCGAGTTGATGCGGCTCTCGATCGCGCGCGAGGAGGCGGTGCCGACCCCGACGAGGAGGATGACCGAGGCGACACCGATCATCACCCCGAGCACGGTCAGCGCGGACCGGAGCTTGTTGGTGGCAACGCCGCGCAACGCGATGGCGAAGGTGTCGCGTGCCGTCACGGCGCCGGCTCCGTCCCGTGCGCCGGCTCCGCGACACGTGACAAGGAGACGACGTGCGACGGCAGGTGGACCTCGCCCGAGCGGTCGAGGCGGGGCGGCAGCGAGGAGACCTCGGTGACGCGTCGATCGTCGACGACGACGCCGTCGCGAAGACGGATGATCCGTTTCGCGAACGATGCCACGTCGGGTTCATGGGTGATAAGCAGCACCGTGCGGCCCTCGTCGTTGAGCCGACTGAAAATGGTCATCACCTCGTCGCTCGACGCGCTGTCGAGGTTGCCGGTCGGCTCGTCGGCCAGGATCAGCGAGGGGTCGGTGACGATCGCCCGGGCGACGGCGACCCGCTGCTGCTGGCCGCCGGACATCTCGCTCGGCTGGTGCTCGATCCGGTCCCCGAGCCCGACGGCCTCGAGCGCCGCGACGGCTCGTTCGCGTCGGTCCTTCGGTCTGACCCCCGCATAGAGCAGTGGAAGCTCGACGTTCGCGAGCGCGGAGGTCCGCGCGATGAGATTGAAGCTCTGGAACACGAACCCGATCTTCCGGTTGCGCACCGCGGAGAGATCGGACTCGTCGAGGCTGCGCACGTCGACGCCGTCGAGCCAGTAGTGGCCGCGCGACGGGACGTCGAGGCAGCCGATGATGTGGAGCAGCGTCGATTTGCCCGAGCCGGAGGCGCCCATCACGGCGACGAGATCACCGCGCTCCACCACGAGCGTCACGCCACGAAGCGCCTGGACCGAGAGCTCGCCGACCTCATAGTCCTTGACGACGTTGCGGAGGTCGATGACGGGCCTCGGACGCCCCGTGCCCGTCCCGGGCCCGCCCGGCGCGAGGGCCGCGCTCATCCGCCCGCCCGCGCTCCGCCGAGGCCAGCGCCGCCGCCGAAGAGCCCACCACCGCCGCCGAGGCCCCCGCCCGTCGAGGTGGCGCCCGAGGTCGTGCCCGCGCTGATGGTGGCCGTCGGCTCGACCAGCACGTCGCCGGCGCTTAGCCCGCTCACGACCTGCGTGGTCGAGCTTCCGACGATGCCGACCGTGACGGGCTGGGTCGACTGCTTCCCGTCCTTCGTGATCGTGACCGTCGAGAGCGACCCGCGCGTCGTGATCGCCGCGCTCGGCACCTCCAAGACGTCGGTCGCCGTCGCGACGACGACGCTGACGTCGGCGGTCATGCCGTCCTTCACGCTCGGGGGGGGATCGCTCAGCGAGATCGTCACGTCGTACTCGACGACGTTGTTGGACACCGTCGACGTCGGCGCGACCGCTGCGACCTGACCGGCGATCTCCGTGTTCGGCAGGGCCGCCATCGTGACCGTCACCGGCTGCCCGACCTTGACCTTCGCGGCGTCGGCCTCGGCGAAGCCGGCGACGACCTGGAACGCGCCGAGGTCGTCGATGGTGATGAACCCCGAACTCGACGAGGAGCTGCTCGCGCTCGAGGCCGCCCCCGCGCCCGAGGCGGCGCCTGTGCCGGACCCGGCCGAGGACGAGCCCCCACCCGACGAGGAGGCCGACCCCGACCCGCTCGAGCCCACCGTCTGTCCGACGGCGCCGTTCACCGCCGTCACCGTGCCCGAGATCGGGGCGGTGAGGGTCGTCTCCTGCAGCAGCTTCTCGTCCGCTGCGACGGTGGCCTGGTCGGACGCCACGGCCGCCTGGTCCTCGGCGACGGTGGCGGCGTTCGGCGCGCCGGCGCTCTTGGTCGCGGTGATGCTCAGCTCCTGCTGGTCGATCACGAGCTTTTGGCGTGCGATCGTCTGCTCGTCGTTCGTGACGGTCGTGGCGTCCGAGGTGCACGAGCGCGACGGGGTGCTGAACGTCTCCTCGATGCCCGTCGCGGTCCCGAGCGAGCTCGTCGCGACGAGGCGATAGGTGTAGGTCGTCCCCGGTTTGAGCCCCGTGACGAGCGTGCTCGCCGGCACCGTGCTCGTCCCGGCGCCCGCGTCGAGCGAGGCGGTCCGCTTGCCGTAGGAGGCGGTCGTCCCGTACTGGAAGTAGTAGGTGGTGTCCACCCCGCCGGGCCCGACGGTGCCCGTGAGCGTGACCGCCGTCGCGGTGGTCCCGCCGGCGGATCCCGTCGAAGCGGTGGGGGCGGAGTTGGTCGTGAAACTCTGGGAAGCGCCGTCGGTCGTGCCGAGGGAGTTCGTGGCCACGACCCGGTACACGTAGGCCGTCCCCGGGCGCAGCCCACCGATCGCTGCGCTCGCCGCCACGTTGGCCGTCCCGGAGCCGGCGTCCACCGAGGACGTCGAGGAGCCGTACTGCGTCGTCGTGCCGTACTCGAAGGAGTAGGTGGTGTCGTCCGCCCCCGGGTTCACCGTCGCGTTCAGGGTGGCGCCCGTCGTCGCGATCGAGCTCGCCGTCTGCGTCGTGGCGCTCGGCGCGGAGGCAGCCGGTGTCGCGGAGGCCGCGTCCGAGGTGGGCGTCGGCGACGAGGTCACGAAGGACCGCAGCTGTGCGCTGACGCTGCCGGTGCTCGCCCCCGACCCGCTCGCCCCCGAGCCGGAGGAGCCCGCGGACCCCGAACCGCTCGCCCCTGAGCCCGCGGACCCCGAGCCACCGGAGGCGGCGCTCGCCGCGGCCGACCCCGAACCGGAGGTGGCGGCGACCGCCGGGCAGCCGAGCGTCTTGTCCTTCGCGAGCTGCGTCTTCGCCGTCGTGAGCGACTGATCGTCAGAGGCGAGCTGCTGCTCGTCGGTCTGGAGGGTGAGCTCCGCCGAGCTCAGGTTGGCCGCGGCCTGGGCGAGCTGCGACGTGGTGCCGCCCGCCTGGGCGCTCGCCAGGTTCTCCTCGGCGCTCAGCAGTGACGCCTTTGCCGAGGCGAGGTTCTGCTGTGCCTGCAACGGGTCGATGCTCGCCAGCGCCTGGCCGGCCTTCACCTTCTCGCCGATCGCGACGTCGACCGCGGTGAGGGTGCCGCTTTGGGACAAGCCCACCGACGCCGTCGTCGCGGGGCTGAGGTTGCCCGATGCGGTCACCGTGCTCTGTACCGTCCCACGCGAGACCGTGACGGTCCGCGCCACCCCGGCCGAGGTGGAGCTCGTCTGGAAGACCGAGGTGAGCCCGAACACGAGCACCACCGCCAACGCCCCGACCAGCAGGGCATAGACGAGGAGGGTTCCCTTGCGGATCCTTGGACGTCGCTTCACGAGAGCTGGACCACCTTTTCGAGGATCTGCAGGACAGGCCGGCATGCGGACCTGGCGCTCGACGTGGGCACCTCAGCCGGCCGCCGTCGCGGCGCTCGACGAGCTCGTGGCGGATCCGGCGCCCGACTGGGCACCGAAGCCCTTCGGTCGGAGGGCCGCGCAGGCCGAGAGCGCGGCCTGCACCTTGGCGGTCGGGACCGTCGTGACGGTCGTGCTCGAGCTCGCGCCGGCGCCGGCGCTCGTCGTGGGCCGCGCCGGGAACGAGACGCCGTGCAGCTTCAGGCAGTTGCGGTACGCGGCGAGCGCGGTGCTGTTCTCGCCGCGGCCGAAGTTGCCGCCTGCGGGGCGGTACTTGGCGCACGCCGAGAAGGCGTCGCGGACGTTCGTCGGCAAGCTGGCGGGGTTGAAGCCCCCGCCCGAACCGCTCGGACGCGTGCCCGACGGCGCGCCGCCCACGCCGGTGCGACGCGGCAGCGTCACGCCGTGCTTCTGCAGACAGGAGGCGAACGCCGACGCCGAGGCGACGCCGGAGCCGCCCGACCCGGACGAGGAGGTGCCCGACGACGAGCCCGTCGAGGTCGAGGTCGAGGTCGAGGTCGAACCGTTCGACGCCGACGTCGAGCCGCCGCAGGCGCCGAGCAGGATCCCCCCGATGAGCATGACGAGCCCGAAGGCGACCAGCTTCGACCGAGCGGGTCGCGACCGCACTCTGGCGAGCGAGCGTCTGTCCACGGCGCCATGGTCACCGACCAGCCTGGGAGAAAGGTCCACGGAAGTTGCGGGGTTCCTCAAGGTGCTCGCGGCCTCGCCGTGCGGTCATTTGCACAGCCGATCCACAGGCAATCATGAAGAGATCTTCAAGTTGGGGCTCCAGGATGGGGCGTCGTGGCGCCCCCCCGGATCCTCGTCGTCGAGGACGAGCAGAACATCTCCTTCGTCGCGGCGATCGCGCTCCGCCATTCCGAGTTCGACGTCGACGTCGCAGAGACCGGCGCAGAGGCGCTTCGCGTCGCGACGGCGGGTCCGACTCCCGACATGATGGTGCTCGACGTCATGTTGCCGGATATCGACGGCTTCGAGGTCTGCCGGCGCCTGCGCGCCACCAGGTGCGACGTCCCGATCCTGTTCTTGACGGCGAGGGACAAGCCGGCGGACCGCCTCCACGGCTTGACGATCGGCGGCGACGACTACCTGACGAAACCGTTCAGCGTCGAAGAGCTGGTGGCGAGGGTCAAGGTCATCCTGCGCCGGGTCGGCCGCGCCCCGGCGTCCCAGACGCTGCAGAGCGGCGACCTCACGATGGACGACGACGCCCATCTCGTGGTGCGCGCCGGCCGGGAGGTCGTGCTCTCCCCGACGGAGTACAAGCTGCTCAGGTTCTTGATGCGCAACGCCGGCATGGTCATCTCCAGGCCGCAGATCCTCGACCACGTGTGGAACTACGACTTCGAGGGCGAGTCGACCGTCGTCGAGACCTTCGTCTCGTCGCTGCGCAAGAAGCTCGGCAGCGACGGCAACCGGGTGATCCAGACCGTGCGCGGCTACGGCTACCGCCTGAGCGGCGGCTGACGACGGTGACGCTGCGACTCCGCTTCGCGATCGCGGGCGGGATCGTCCTTCTGGTCGTGGCGGTCACCGGGTTCTTCATCCCCCAGGTCGTGGCCGCGTCGCAGCTCCGTCAGGTCGACGAGCAGCTCGATGCCGCGCTCCCCCAGGCGGTCGGCTTCGTGCTCGGTCCTCAGCGCCTGGGACGGGGCGTGCGCGCCGGCCTCGGGCGCGCCGGCAAGCTGCCGGACGGGCGCGTCGTCCGTTCCTACCGCGACCTCAGCACCCTCTACGTCGCCGAGGTGACCGGCGGAACCCGACGCGTCTACGCCGCTTCAGGCGGGCGCACGGTCCCCCGCCTTCCCACGCGGGTCAGCCTGATCGGGAAGGGCATGCCGGTGGCCGAGACGGTATCGTCGCTGCGCGGGGGGACCCGCTGGCAGGCGATCCTCTTGAAGAGCCGCTCCGGGCCGACCGAGGTCGTCGTCGCCGTCTCCCTTGCGCAGGTCGACGCGACCGACGGCCAGCTGCGCCTCGCCCTCTTGGCCGGGGGCCTCGCGGTGCTGCTCGCGGCCGTCGCCGTCGGGTGGTGGCTCGTCCGGCTGGGGCTACGGCCGATCGCCGAGGTCACAGCCGTCGCCGACGCCATCACGCGTGGGGAGCGGTCACGGCGCGTCGGCACCCCCCGATCCGGCACCGAGGCAGGCCAGCTCGCCCACGCGTTCAACGTCATGCTCGACGAGGAGCAGTCTGCGGAGGAACGGCTGCGGCGGTTCCTCGCCGACGCGTCGCACGAGCTGCGCACCCCGGTCACGGCGATACGCGGGTTCGCCGACCTGTGGCGCGAAGGTGCCCTCGGCGAGCGGGACGTCGCCGACGCGCTGAGGCGCATCGGCCAGGAGAGCGCCCGGATGGCCACGCTGGTGGAGGAGATGCTGCTCCTCGCGCGGCTCGACGACGGGCGCGCGCTCGACCGATGCCGGGTCGACCTCGCCGACCTGGTGCGCGACGCCGCGCTCGACGCCTCGGTCACCCATCCCTCGCGCGACGTGGTGAGCGAGGCGGCGCCGGGCGTCGCTGCGACCGGCGACGAGGCTCGGCTCCGCCAGGTGCTGTCGAACCTGGTGACGAACGCGCTCGTCCATACGCCCGACGGGACAGAGGTACGGATCCGCGCGTACCGCGCCGGCGCCTCCTGTGTCGTCGAGGTCGCGGACGACGGCGAGGGCATGGACGCCGCGAGCGCGGCGAGCGCGTTCGACCGGTTCTGGCGCGGCCAACCGGGCCGGAGCGGCCCGGGCAGCGGACTCGGCCTGTCGATCGTCGCCGGGATCGTCGCCGCCCACCACGGGGAGGTGAAGATGACGACCGCACCTGGAGCGGGCGTCACCGTACGGGTGTCTCTGCCCGCCGCGCCCGACCGCTCCGACCGCGACCGCGACGAGGGCGCTCCCCGTCCCTCGCCGGGCGAGGCCGCACCAGCAGCAGCGTCGACCGAGCGGCCACGGGCCGATCTCGCCCCGCGCATGACCTCGAGCGGCGCCGCCGCCTGGACGGCCGGGCCCCTCCGGTAACGGATCCCCCACGACCTCGCAAGCTGCCCGACGGCTCGACCCGACGTGACGTGGCGGCGAGCTCGGAGCGACACCGTCGCGCCGGCACCGGTGACGGTCCGCGCGTCCCGAGGCGCTCGCCATGCCGCGGTGGACCGGCAACGGCGCTCGACCAACACGTCGGGACTTGTCAGGTGCCGGCAGCGCAAGCGGCTCGTCGGGACCGGTGCCGGCTGCGGGCTCAGGTCGTTCGGACCAACGAGCTCACCGCGACGGCCAGGACGATCACGACGCCTTCCACGATGTCCTGGTAGAGGGCCGGGACACCCAACAGGTCGAAGCCGTTCACGATCAGCGCCAGCAGGAGGACGCCGACGACAGTGCGCTAAATCGAACCGGTCCCTCCGAAGATGCTCATGCCACCAAGGGCAACCGCGGCGATCGCCGTCAGCGCCAACGTCGTACCCGCGGAGCTCGACCCAGACCCGGTGGTCGAGGCGTCGACACGCCCAGCGATGGTCATGAGACGTCCACGGTCGCGTTCACGGCACGGCCGGGAAGAACCGGCGTCGCGCCCAGAGCGACACGTAGACCAGACCGACGAGCACCGGCACCTCGATGAGCGGTCCGACGACACCAGCCAACGCCTCGCCCGAGGTCGCCCCGAAGACGCCGATGGCGACGGCGATCGCCAGCTCGAAGTTGTTGCCGGCCGCGGTGAACGCGAGCGTGGCGGTGCGCGGGTAGCCGAGGCCGAGCGCCTTGCCGATCGCGAACGCGCCCGTCCACATGACGGCGAAGTAGCAGAGCAGCGGTGCCGCGATGCGCACGACGTCGAGGGGGTGGCCGGTGATCTCCTTGCCCTGCAGCGCGAAGAGCACGACAACGGTGAACAGGAGCCCGTAGAGGGCGATCGGGCCGATCCTCGGCAAGAATCGCCGTTCGTACCAGTCGACGCCCTTCACCTTCTCCCCGAAGGTCCGGGTGAGGAATCCGGCCACGAGCGGGATGCCGAGGAAGATCGCGACGGAGATGGCGATGAGGCCGACCGAGACGTGCAGACCCGACGAGCGGAGCCCGAGCCAGCCTGGCAGCGCGACGAGGTAGAAGTAGCCGAGACCGGAGTAGGCGAGGATCTGGAACAGCGAGTTCAGCGCGACGAGGACGGCCGCCGCCTCACGGTCCCCGCCGGACAGATCGTTCCAGATGAGCACCATCGCGATACAGCGCGCCAGACCGACCACGATGAGCCCGGTTCGATACGCCGGCTGGTCCGGCAGCAGCGCCCAGGCGAGGGCGAACATCACCGCAGGACCGACGACCCAGTTCAACAGGAGCGAGCTGACGAGAAGCCGCCGGTCGCTCGTCACCTCGTCGAGCTTTCGGTAGCGGACCTTGGCGAGGACCGGGTACATCATCGCCAGCAGGCCGACGAAGATCGGCGCCGGCACGCCGGCGGTCACCTGCGCCGAGTCGAGCGCCCGGCTGAGTCCGGACACCCCCCGCCCGAGGCCGAGCCCGAGGCCCATCGCCAGCAGGATCCATGCGGGGAGGAACCGGTCGAGAAACGAGAGCCTCGAGAGAACCGGTGCGGTCGCGCCGGCTTCTCCGCTGTCGTGAAGGAGCGTGTCGGTCACCACGCGTTCGACACCGTCGGGCAGCAGGCCGATGCTGGCGCGCGTTCTGCGTCCCCGACGCCGACCGCGCCGTCCGGCGAGGATGTGGTTGCGCAGCAGGTGCCGTCACCCTCCGGCCTGTTGGCGGTGGTCGCGTCGGCGAGCACCGTGTAGACCTCCCACGGTGCGCCGTCCGGATCGTTGACCCACACCTTGTCCTGGAGCGCGTAGCAGCAGGTCGTCTGTTCCTCGACGACGGTGCTCAGGCCCTCCTCGGAGAGCCGGCGAGTCGCCGCGGCTACGAGTTCGCTCGACTCCACCTCGATACCGAGATGGTTGAGCGCCCCTGTGACCCCCCCGCCCCGTTCCGCGCCGCTCTCGATGAGCACGAGCTTCAGGGCCGGCTCGGCGACGGCGAAGTTCGCGTACCCGGGCCGGAGCTTGGCCGGTCCGGTACCGAACAGCTTGGAGTAGAACGCGATCGCGGCGTCGAGGTCCGAGACGTTGAGCGCGAGCTGGACACGGGACATCGGCTCCTCCATAGATCGATGACTATCGATCAGTCTAGCGAACGGCCGGGGGACTGTGAAGACCCGCGAGCTGGGCTCAGGAGCCGAGCACTCGCCGCAGCGCCGCGAGGCGGTCGGCGCTCACGCGCCACCAGGTCCAGCGACCCCGCTTCTCCCCGTGGAGCAAGCCGGCCTCGACGAGCACCCTCGTGTGGTGCGAGATCGTCGGCTGGCTCTTTGCGAGCGGCACCTCGAGATCGCACGAGCACACCTCGCCCTGCGCGGCGACGATCGAGAGCAGACGCAGGCGCACGGGGTCGGCGAGCGCCGCGAAGACCCGGGCGAGCTCGTCGGCATCGCCCTGCCCGAGCGGCGCCGCGACGAGCGAGGCACGGCACAGCTCGTCGCTCGTTTCCATAGAAATCGGCGTACTCGTGACCCCGCGAGCCATCGCGAACTCCTCGTTCGGACATTGACAGCGATCGATGTGGCGTGCACACTGAACATCGGTCGTCGTCAATGTATCAAGCCCGAGTGAACGGTAGGGGACTCCCAGGTGACCACTACGTCACATCGTGCCGCCAGCTTGACAAAGCAGCGGACAAGGCCACGACGGGATGGTCACGAGACCGTGACGCGATGGGCCTGACTCGTCAACAGCGAGTGCTCGTCGTCGATGACGACGCCTCCTATCGCCAAGCGCTCGAAGCCGGCCTGCAGCAGGAAGGCTTCACGGTCTCGCTCGCGACCGACGGTCGTGCGGCGCTGCGAATGGCGCGCGAGCTCCGGCTTGACGCGGTGCTGCTCGACCTCCGCCTGCCGGACATCTCCGGGATCGACGTCTGCCGGGAGCTACGCGGCTGGTCCGACGTGCCGATCCTCATACTGAGCGCGGTCGCGGACGAGCTCGACATCGTGCTCTGCTTCGAGCTCGGTGCCGACGACTACATCGCGAAGCCGTTCCGCCGCCGCGAGCTCGTCGCCCGGATGGACGCCTCGATCCGCCACCGGGAACGAGCCAGGCGCGCCCAGCGCATCGAGCCGCCGGTGCGCGAGCTCGTGCTCGGACCGTTGTCGATCGACTTCGTCGGCCGCATCGTCGAGCTCGACGGTACACGTCTCGAGCTGGCCAAGCGGGAGTTCGATCTGCTTGCCTACCTTGCGACCAAGCCGAACCGCGTCGTCTCGCGCGAGGAGCTCATGGACGTCGTGTGGGGCGTCGCGCTCCGCGACGATCGGACGATCGACACGCACATGTACCGTCTCCGCTCGAAGATCGAGGCCGACTCGACCCACCCTGAGCTGATCGTCACCGTCCGGGGCGTCGGGTTCCTGCTACGGGACCAGAGCGAGGCCGACCGAAGGGCGCCGGGCGAGCTCGAGCCGGTCGCTGCTCAGCCGAATCGGCCGTTGACGTAGTCTTCGGTCCGGTGGTCTGTGGGTGACGAGAAGATCTGCGCCGTCGGCCCGAACTCGACGAGCTCGCCGGCACGGTCCTCTGCCATCAGCAGGAAGGCGCAGGCGTCGGAGACCCGCGCCGCCTGTTGCATGTTGTGCGTGACGATCACGATGCTCACCCGGTCCTTCAGCTCGCCGATGAGATCCTCGATCCGTCGCGTCGCGTAGGGGTCCAGCGCCGAGGTCGGCTCGTCCATGAGGAGCACCTCCGGCTCGACGGCGAGCGCCCGGGCGATGCAGAGCCGCTGCTGCTCGCCGCCGGAGAGCGAGATCGCGTGGTCGTTGAGGCGATCTCGGACGCTGTCCCACAGGGCGGCGGCGATGAGGGCGGACTCGGCCGCCTCGTCGAGGAGCGACTTCTTGCGGATGCCGTTGAAGCGGAGCCCCGAGACGACGTTGTTGTAGATGCTCATCGTCGGGAACGGGTTCGGCCTCTGGAATACCATGCCGACACGCGAACGGACGAGCGTCGGGTGGAGCGCGCCGCCGTAGATATCAATCCCCCCGAGGAGCACCGATCCGGTCACCTGGGCGGTCCGCACGGCGTCGTGCATGCGATTCAGCGCGCGCAGCAGCGTCGTCTTGCCTGAGCCCGAGGGCCCGATGAGCGCGGTGACCTGCTCGATCGATACGTTGAAGGTGACGTTGCGCACGGCCGGCCGGCCCCCGAAGGACACCGAGACGTCGCGCAACTGCATGATCGCCATCTCGCCTCCTCCGCGTGACGGGCCGCTCGGGCCGCTCGGGACGCTGGGCTCGGCCGTCGTCGCGGGCGAAACGGGGATCTCCTCGTCGGTCATCTTCTCGTCCTCCCGAGGCGCGAGGTGACGAGCCGGCTCGTGATCGACAGCAGGAGCACGATGACGACCAGCAGAAGTCCGGTCCCCCAGGCGACGCGCTGCAGGTCGGAGAAGGCCTGGATGCCGTCGAGATAGATCGTGAGCGGCATCGCCGCCATCGGCTGGAACGGCGAGAGGGTCAGGTACTGGCTGCCGATGGCGGTGAACAGCAGCGGTGCCGACTCCCCGGCCCCGCGCGCGACGGCAAGGAGCATCCCGGTGACCAGGCCGGGGAGCGCCGCGGGGAGGACGACACGCCGAGCGATCGTGGCGTTCTTCGCACCCAGGGAGAGCGCGGCCTCGGACAGATCCACCGGCACGGTGCGAATCGCCGTCTCGCTCGACCGGATGATGACCGGCAGCATGATGAGCCCGATGCCGAACGAGCCGGCGATTGCAGAGAAGTGGTGGAGTGTCGTGACAAGGACGCCGTAGGCGAAGATGCCGACGGTGATCGAGGGAACCCCCGAGAGCACGTCGGCAGCGAAGCGTATCCCGCCGGCGATGCGACCATCGGCCTGTGCCAGGAAGAGCCCGATCAGAAAGCCGAGCGGAACCGCGGCTGCCGCGGCGATCGCGTCGATGATGAGCGAACCGACGATCGAGTTCCAGATCCCGCCACCAGATATGCCGGCCGGTGTCGGTAGGTGGGCGAAGAAGTCCACCGACCACGATTGGGCCCCACGCTCGACCGTGTAGGCGACGACGGCGACGAGGGGGACGAGAGCGACCAGGATGCAGGCCACGCAGAGCGCAAGCGCGATCCGCGAGCGACGCTGGCGTCGACGCAACGACCCCTCCGCGATCCGCTGGACCTCGGCCCGACGGCTGAGGATCGGGTCGAGCGAGAGGACGCTCATGCGAGGGCGATGGCCGCGCGTGAGCGGCCAACGGACCGGACCAACAGACGTGCTGCGACGTTGACCAGCGCGGTGACGACGAGGAGCAGGACGGCGATCGCGATGAGCGAGGCCAGATGGAAGGGCTCGGTCGCCTCGGTGAACTGGTTGGCGATGATCGACGACATCGTCGCCCCCGTATCGAACAGGGAGTGGGCGAAGGCGGGCGTGTTGCCGATGACCATGGTCACAGCGATCGTCTCGCCGAGCGCACGTCCCGTCGCCAACGTCACCGCGCCGAGCAGCCCCGCCCGGGCATGCGGCACGACGACGCGCCAGAGCACCTGGCCCCGAGTCGCACCGAGCGCCAGCGCGCCTTCGACCTGATCGGCCGGGACCGCCGCGAGCACGTCTCTCGAGATGGCGACCATCGTCGGGAGCACCATGATCGCCAGGATCAGGCCGGCGAGGAGGAGTCCGATGCCGATCTCCGCTCCGCTCCCAGGTCCTGCGTGGCCGAAGACGAACGCAACCGCCGGCTCGATGACGGAACGGGTGAAGGGAGCGAGGACGAGGAGGCCCCAGAGCCCGTAGACGACGCTCGGGATCGCTGCGAGCAGCTCGACTGCGCCCCCGAGCACGACGCGCGTCCGCGGCGGGAGCAGGTGTGAAAGGGCGAGCGCCGCGCCGAGGCCGATCGGGATCGCGAGCACCATCGCGATGAGGGTCGTCTCCAGGGTGCCGACGATGAACGGGAGCGCCCCGTAGTGGCCCGTCACCGGGTTCCACTGCGTTCCGGTGATGAAGCCGACGCCGAAGTGAGCGAACGCCGGTCGTGCCTGGACGACGAGGTCAACGACGAAGCCGACGAGGAGTGCCACGAAGACGAGTCCGGCGCCCGCGAGCATCGCTCGATAGAGGCCGTTCGGCACTGCCGGGCGGCGATGGCGCCGCCCGGCAGTGCCTGGTCTCGGGAGGGTGACCGCCACGACGACTTCGCCGGCTACTTGCCGGACGGTACGCCGTACTTGGCGATCGCTGCCTTCGTCAGTAGCTTCTGGCCGCTCGGACCGACGATCGTGCTGAGCGCCTGCTCGGCAGTCGCCTGGACGACTGAAGGGAGCGGGACGTAGTCGAGCTCGCCGGCGTACTTCTGTCCGCCGTGGGTCATCCACTCGAACAGATCGACCATGGCGGTGCCGGCGCTCGCGTTCGTCTGCTTCTGGTAGATCGCGAGCCAGCTGTAGGTGCAGATGGGGTACGCGGCCTTACTGTGGCCGAGGTTGTCGATCTTGAAGTTGGTCGGTGAGACACCCGGATGCAACGCGGCATCGGCGGCCACGCTTGCCTTGGAGGGGAGCACGAAGGCGCCCATCGGGTTCCTCATCGCGAAGTAGGTGAAGTGGTTCTTCAGCGCGTAGTCGAGCTCGACGTACCCGATCGACCCCGGTGTGTCGGCGACGAGCCCAGCGACGCCCTCATTGCCCTGACCGCCGACGCCCACTGGCCAGGCGACCGTCTTTCCGACACCGACCTTGCTCTGCCAGGTGGAGGAGATGTCGGCGAGGTAGTTCGTGAACGCGTACGACGTCCCGCTGCCGTCGGCGCGATGCACGACGGTGATCGATTCGTTCGGGAAGTTCACCTTCGGGTTGAGCTTCTTGAGCGCCGAATTGTCCCAGTTCGCGATCTGGCCAAGGTAGATCTCGGCGAGCACGGGGCCTGTCAGATGGAGCCCCTGTGGAAGGCCCTTCACGTTGTAGGAGATCGCCTCGCCACCGAGGTCGATCGGGACCTGGACGATCGTACCGGCCGTCGCCTTGGCGAGGTCGCTCGAGAACATGGGGACGTCGGTGGCGCCGAAGTTCACCGTGTTCGCCTCGATCTGCCCCTGTCCGCCGCCACTGCCGATCGACGCGTAGTTGACCGTGACGCTCGGGTCGATCTTCTGGTGGTACTCGTAGAAGCCGAGCGTGAAGAAGGGCTGGTCGAAGGTGGAACCCGCGCCGTTCAGCGTGAGGGCGCTCGAGTCCGAGACGGCTCGTGAGGTCACACTCGCTCCTGCCCCCGAGCTCGCCACCGGGGTGAGTCCCACCGCGGCGACAACCGCCCCCGCGCCGAGCGCTCGCCAGACCCATGCTCGCCCATACACGTTGCGATGACGCATGTAGTAGGACCTCCTGATGTCATGGTCGAGCCCGATTGCGAGACTCGACACTGCGTTCCCCAGACGACCGGGGCGGCCATCCCGAGTCGACGGTAGAGGTGCGGCGTGAACGGCTTCTGAATCAGCCGGCTTCCTTGCGAGGAACTCTCGGTTGCACGGGGTGAACCTTCGGTAACGTGCTCGAAAACGTCGGTCCTTTCGCCCCCGCCGGTACCGAGTAAGTGCCGATCATCGGCCAGGTTCGCGAACGAAGGCCGAGGTCACAGGAGTGTGAACGGATCTGACGGTCCCAACCAGGTGAGCGGCGGGCGAGCTCGTCACCGGGTCGTTGCCGGGCGCTGGGTGCCCGTCCGGATCAGGCAGGCGGCCACGCTCACACCGTGGCCGCCTGCTCAGCGCTGGAGGAAGACGACGGTGTCGACCCGAAGCGCATCCGCGTTGAGCAGCTTGTCCAAGGCGGCGACGACGGCTCCTACGAAGGTGCGATCCTGGGGGAAGGTCTTGGCAGAAACAAGCACGAGGCCGCCGTGAGTTCGGCCGATCGCCTTGTAGCGCTGATCGAGAGGCACGAAGTCTTTGATGTTGGCCGTGACCAGTGCCCTGCCGGTGACCGCCGACGCTGCGAGGATCTCCTCGTCCGCCAGCGCGGTCATCGAACGATCGTCGACGACCGCGGCGACGTCGTGGCCGCGGGAACGGAGTTGCGCGGCGATCGCACCGCTCAGCATCTCGTCGA
>Ga0307373_10003335_pt1 | contig 27982 bp, 25 predicted proteins | sample OX2MG_FD_202534 | JGI IMG/M metagenome (GOLD analysis project Ga0307373, IMG submission 202534) | Soil microbial communities from Risofladan, Vaasa, Finland - OX-2 | ecosystem: Environmental > Terrestrial > Soil > Coastal area > Acid sulfate soil | place: Finland: Risofladan, Vaasa | collected... | reverse complement strand
TCCTGCCTTCAAGACCACCGTGGGGAACAAACTAAAGTTCCCATCCGGTCGTCCAGTCCTGTTCGCGAACCTCCCCAGCAGCTGCTGCGAGCAGTTGAAACGAATCCACCAGTGCAGTCAGTAGATCCTCGGGAATCACCCCCAACAGGTTGTTCATCTCGATTCGACGTCGTTCGGTAACGGCATCGACGAGACGGAGCCCCTCCCTCGTTAGTGTCAATCGGACCAGTCGTCGGTCTCCGCGATCATGGCGGCGGCCTACGAGGCCCTTGCCAACAAGGCGATCGCACATTCGGGTGGCGGTGGCTGGAGTAACGCCCACCGCCTCCGCCAAGGCGGCCAGGCGCTGGGGCCCCTGGGACGCCAAGACCGCGAGTGTGCGATATTGCGTCAGCGTCACATCTTCAGTCGTGTCGGCGAGGGAACGGATAGCCAGAGCAGCCACAATCCGGCTGGCGCTCAATATGGCATCAAGAATGATGTCGCGATCAGCGTCGATCACTGCCGGTGGCGATTTCTTCATATGGAAATCAATTCAATTTGGTTACGTCCGCGACGGATGAGGGCTGGCCGATCAAAATCATTGGAGACGATCAAGTTGGGCTCGCCCGAAACGGTCACCGCAGTCGAACTCCTCCTGAGATTCTGGTGTCCTGATCTTCAGGTTGGGGCCAAAAGGATCACCCGTTCGCCAGCGTGAAGCCGGGCTTCGTTCTTGGGGGGACCAATTTCGAAACCTTCCGTTACGGCCACCACGATACATCCGACCGGCCACGAAACATTCCCTAGTCGGCGTCCAATGGCGGGAGAGTCAGACAGAATAGCGACCTCAAGAATTTGATAATTCTCAAGGGGCGAGGTCGGGACGTGGACCTGTGACTTGTCGCCGTCGACCGCGAACTCAGCGGCTAGCGTGGCTTGCTCAGCCTCACTGGCCGCTGAGCTGAGACGCTCGACCACGATCTGAAGAACATTCCGGCGCGTGATCCATCCCCTCAGGTGTTCGCGGTCCGAAGACAGTACCGGCAACCCGACGCGGCCAAAGAGGGCGAGCTGTCGCAGTGCCTGTTCTAGGGATTCGTCAGCCTGCAACGCTTGAGGCTCTTGCATGTCGGTTACAGGGCCAATGAGGCTCCTCCACTGGTCCCGCCCCAACTGGCCATGCTCGACCTGATCCTCTCTCTTGACCAGCACATTGTGTCCTTCGGCCTGCGACAAAGGCTGCATGGCATCGGCGACGGTGAGAAGCTGCAATACGCTGCTCGGCGTCGGACGCTCGATATCGATGCCTCGCCGCAAGAGCTTGGTCGTGTAGATGCTGCCGTAGGTGATCCTCTTGGACACGGCCACTGCGATTCCAATAGTGAGCATGATGGCCGGAATTATGCTGAAGTTTCCCGTCATCTCGGCGACCGAGGCGATCGCGGTCAGCGGCGCCTGAGCGGCGCCCGCGAATACACCTCCCATAGCCAGGATCGCGTAGAGGGCGGGTGGTCCGACGGCGGACCCGAAGAGGTCGTGGGCAACTACTCCGAAGGCCATTCCCCCTGCCGCCCCGATGAACAGGGACGGCGCGAACACTCCTCCCGAACCGCCGATTGAGAGCGTGACGCTGGCCGCAGCAATCTTACCCACCATAAGGATGACGAGGAGCCAAAGAACTACATGCCCGGCAACCACGCCGTTCATGACCGGGTAGCCAACTCCATACATTTGGGGAAGAGCCAACAGGAGCAAGCCGAGCGCCAAGCCGCCGACAGCTGGCCTCGCCCACTCAGGGCGACCCTTCCACAGATCATCCACGATGTCCTCAAGCTTGTACAGAACGGTCTTGAATCCGACCCCGATCAGGCCTGCCGCGAACCCGAGAACAGCCACGAGCAGGTACGCATAAGCATGCGTGATCGTAAGATCGTGGGGCATCTGGGAGAAGAAGGGCCCTGAACCAAAAAAGGCCCGGCTGACCAGGTCGGCAGAAACCGCCGAGAGAATCGTCGCAAAGAGCGCGTCAACTGAAAACTCACGAAGGATGATCTCGAACCCGAAGAACAGGCCCGTAAGGGGAGCGTTGAAGGTGGCTGCGATACCTCCCGCAGCCCCACACGCCACGATGATGCGCAGTCGCGTCTCGGACATCCGCACCCACTGACCAAGCGTAGATGCAAACGCGGACCCAATCTGGACGATCGGGCCTTCACGGCCCACCGATCCACCAAAGCCGATGCACACGGCTGAAGCGATTGCCTTGACGATGGTCACCGGGGGTCGGATCCGCCCCCCGTTTTCCGTGACAGCGAGCATGACCTCGGGTACGCCGTGGCCGCGCGCTTCTCGCGCAAATCGATTGACCAGCGGTCCGTAGATGAGGCCACCCACCACCGGGATCAGAAGTAGGAACCAGATTCCCAGCCAAGGCAAGTGCAGGCTACCGACGCGACCCTGCTGGCCGAACTGCTGGTGGCCAGTCACCAGCCACGTGACGGCGAAGATCAGCCATCGAAAGCCCACTGCTCCGAAGCCAGCCAGCACCCCCACCCCCAGCGCCATCACCACTAGCCCGAGCCGGGAGCCTCGGAGCCACGTCGTCGTGGCGGCAAACAGGCCGCTGCCCGATACGGTGCGCATTGCGGTCAGTCGTGTCTCTGGAAGATCGATCGGGTCGACATCCTTATTGCCCTCGTGTTCCGCCGGTGGTTGGAGGTACCCGGTGACCTTCTTGCGCCACTCGGTCAATCTGAGCTCACATCCCAGCCCAGCGACCAATCCTGCTCGGGTACCTCACCTGCGGCGCTCGCGAACATTCGGAGTGCCGCTACCATCGGGCGACGGTCGCCTCCGGGTAAGCGCTCCAAAATGCCCGCGATCTCGATTCGACGTCGGCGAGTCACTTCATCGACCAGCTCGCGGCCCTCGCGGGCCAGCGATACCCGTACACCACGTCGGTCGCTTGCGATGCGGTGTCGCCGCACAAGATGCTTGCGTACGAGCCTTTCGCACATCCGCGTGGCCGTCGACCGGTCCACCCCGAGCACCGTCGCCAGGTCGGCCGCTCGCTGCGGCCCACGGGCAGCCAGTTCGATGAGGACCCGGTATTGGGGAAGCGTGACGTCCTGAGCCACGTTTGCAACTGAGCGAGCGGCAACTGCCACAAAGGCACGGCTGGCGCCAAGACAGGCATCAACGAGCCCATCTCGGTCCAGCGCGTTTGGCGCGTATTCAGAAGTCATCTTCAATGGATGCATACGACCATAGTTGTACTGTACACCAGATCGATTTTGACGACAGCTCGCACATGCACACGTGAAGCGAACGAGGGGGGACCGCACACACATTGGGTGCAGACGGCTCTGTTGCATTTGGTGAATCTCGGGCACACGCTCGCCTGCTTCCGTGGGATCCGCAGGTCAGACTACGAGCGCGAGCTCGTCGAACGCTGCGGCGATGGTCAGACCGTGAAGTGCATCGGTCCCGAGTTCGTAGTGTCTTCGCCGTAGGTTTTGGATGAAGGCATGGCCTTCGATGATCACGCTGGCGGTCCGGTCCCGCTTGAGGCCTCGCATCGGGCGCAGTCTGGCCTTCAGGCGTCCATGGTCGGCTTCGACCCGGTTGTTGGCGTATCGGGTGGTGTCGTGGAGCGCGGCCGGCAGGAGCTCCGCGACGATTCGGACGAGGGCGTGGGCCCGGTCAGTGGTGACCTCGGCAGGATCTCCGTAGGAGCTGATCGCGGTGGCGAAGAATGCTGTCGCCGCTTTCAGGTCGCGCTTCCTCGACAAGAACACGTCGATGACCTGGCCGTATTGGTCGACTGCTCGGTAGACGTACCGCCAGGACCCCGAGACCTTCACGTAGGTCTCGTCGACGAACCAGTGACTACCGACCCTGTGGCGACAACGCCGAGCCGCGTCCACCAGCAGCGGCGTGAACCGCTGGACCCATCGAAACAGGGTCACGTGGTCGACCCGGTAGGACAGTCCGTAGCGCAGGTACCACCGCACGGCAACCAGAATGACCTCAGGCGGGAACCGGAAGCCGGCGAACGCTGACCTGGGTGGCTGGATGGGTCGGATGAGACGGAGATGCTTCACTCCGACGGCCTCGTCCATCGACGGTCTGGGCACGAACCCAGCGGTGTCCAGCCGAGGTCGCGCTCAATGCAACAGTGCCGCTCCCGGTCACCGGGATGACATGTGTCAGCTGTGCGGTGCGGATTGAACGCCAGTTGAACAAACTCGAAGGCGTGTCGGCATCGGTCAACTATGCGATCGGGCGGGCCAGCGTCGACTTTGACGCCGAGAGTGTCTCCCCCGACGACCTAATCACCACCATCGAAGCCACCGGATACGAGGCGTCCTTGCCTACGCATGTCGCGAGGCGATCGCTTCGCTGCCTTCCCCTAGTTCTTCGGGAACGAAGCTCAGCTACGCGCCACCGGACCTGCCATCACGTGGCTGAGCCGATGGATGGGGAAATGAACCTTTGCGTGGTCCATCGAAAGTAGTCGTAGGTGATGTTCGCTGGCACTGGGGAACTCGATGGCGGAAGTGTCCTGGTCTTGTGGTCGTCACCGGCGCACTGATGGCAGAGGACGCGTGGACTCCCTGCAAGGAATTCGTCCACGGGTGCGTCAAAGCTCCGGATGAGTTTCTGAGAGCGGATCCGTACCGGACGGCTCGCCGGCTGCCGCGGCGAAGGCGATCATCGCCTCAACGAGTGGTTGCCGATTGACTCGAGGCAGGTCCTGCAGAATGCGCTTGATTTCTAGCCGCCTTTTCATTGTCGCATCCCGTACGAGCTTGTTCCCCACATGGGTGAGGTCGATGGTCATGGCTCGTCGATCGGCCTCATCTCGCCGACGGCGCACCATTTTCTTTCGCGCCAGTCGGTCGACCATGCGACTGGCAGTGGAGGCGTTTACGTTCAACCGCCCGGCGAGGTCCATGACGCGCTGGGGCCCTTGGGTGGACAGGATGATGAGGGCCCGGTACTGGGGCAACGTGATCTCGACTCCTGAGAGACCAGCCAAGCTGCGAGCGGCGATGGCAACCAGGGCCCGACTGGCTATGGCAAAGGCGTCGATGAGCTCGTCGTCGGCCTCGTCGACCGACGTCATTTCGGGGCCGGAATCGCCATGTTTAGAGATACGTGCACAGTGCAATAGTACTGATCAGCGGCGAGTCCGCTCGCCGAGCCAGCCGACCTGTTGAGGGAAAGGAGTTCGTCTTGCCACCACTGCGCAGGATTGCCGTCATCACCGGAGCGTCCGCCGGCGTCGGAAGAGCGACCGCAAGCGAGTTCGCCAACCGGGGTTTCGATGTAGCCCTCCTGTCCCGAGGAGAGATGGGACTTGAGGCTGCCGCCAAAGACGTCGAGGTAGCCGGGGGTCACGCACTGGTCATACCCACCGACGTCGCATCCTTCAACGAAGTCGACAAGGCGGCCGGCCAGGTCGAAGATGAACTGGGCCCAATCGACGTATGGGTCAACGACGCGATGACGACAGTCTTTGCGCCTCTGCTGGAGGTTACGCCGGCCGATTTCCAGAGGGCCGTCGAGGTTACATTCCTCGGACAGGTGTGGGGAACGATGGCAGCTCTCTCCCGAATGATGCCTCGTGATAAGGGGAATATCGTGAACGTGGGTTCGGCGTTGTCGTTTGTCGGGATCCCGCTCCAGTCGGCTTATTGTTCCTCGAAGTTCGCCTGCCGAGGTTTCTTCGAGTCGACACGTGCCGAGCTCCTCCACAAAGGGAGCCATGTGCACATGAGCATGGTCCACCTTCCTGCCGTCAATACACCCCAGTTCGACTGGTGTGAGACCACGCTCGATCGTCACCCCCAACCGGTTCCCCCCATCTACCAACCCGAGGTCCCGGCAAAGTTCATCGTCGACGCCGCCCTTGACGGGCGGCGGGCCAAGACGGTGGGCTCTTGGAACAAGATGCTGGTCCTCGTGGACAGCCTCTTCCCGACGCTTGGGAACCAGTATGCGGCCCTCGGTGCGTGGGATGCCCAGATGACCAGCGACCCGATTCGCAAGGACCGTCGCTCGAACCTTCGAGAACCCGTGGATGGTGACGCCGACCATGGCTCACATGGGATGTTCGATGATCGTGCCGGCGGGGTACTCGACCCCACCTTCCTTCGCTCCCTGCCCGGCACCGCCTCGACCTTTCTTGAGGCAGCCCGTCGCACGGCCGAGGAAGTGAAGGAGACGCGTGCCAGAAGGCGTGGGCAGACGAGAACTGGCGCTGGCCAGTCGTACGCGAACTCTCCGCAATCATGAGACCGAAGAGAGGAGTCATGCGGAATCAAGACTCCCTCGATCTCCTCGGTCGTCAGGATCGAGTTCTCGAGCAGCTGTTCGAAGCCTGGCGCAGCGATGATCCAGAAGGGCGCGACCGGGGAACGAAGATCAAAGCCAATTGGGAGCGGGGTACGGTCGCCAAGCTGATCCTGGAGCAAGGCGCTCTCCGGGTTGCGGCTCTGGAGGACGTGGTCCGGATCTTGAGACGCTGTCATCAAGGGGAGCTCGCCGAAGACGCAGGTGATTCGATCCCCGCGGCCAAGCTCTGCCTGGATCGCATCGACGAGTGCTCCAGAGGGGTCACAGCCCTCGATCTCCGTTACTCAAGCACGTTGAAAGAATCCATCGAGAAGCTCCGGAACCTCTGGATCAAAGACATGCAGCGGGAAGATGCAGCACTGCCGGCCATTGCTCAAACGCTCGGACCCGAGCGTAAGCGGTTGCGCAGTGCCTTATATATCCGTGCCCATGCACCCCTCCATCCCTCCGTACAGCAGCGTTGGTATCACAAGATTCCACTGATGGTGCGAATCCACGCCCTCTACGACCTGCTCCGAAGCTTTCCCGACGCCGAAAGCGGAAATTGGGCCGACACCGCTTTGAGCAAGCGGGTCGACAAAGGAGGCCGGATCGATGTCTGAAGGAGCATCCGTCCAGGTTCTGAGGCCGTATTTCGCCAGCGTGTCAATTGTCCAGGTGAAGCGAAGGAGAAACTGTGAGCCAGTCGATCGGTGCCTATCTGTTGGAACGCTTGGGGTCCTGGGGGGTAGACCGAATCTTCGCCTACCCCGGGGACGGGATCAACGGGATCTTGGGGGCCTGGGAGAAGGCCGACTCCGCTCCCCGGTTCATTCAGCCGCGGCATGAGGAGATGGCGGCGTTCGAAGCGGTGGGCTATGCCAAGTTCTCGGGCAAGGTCGGGGTGTGCATGGCCACCTCAGGACCCGGGGCCATCCACCTCCTCAATGGCCTGTATGACGCCAAGCTTGATCACGTTCCGGTGCTGGCCATCGTCGGACAGACCGACCGCACCGCCCAGGGCGGCTCCTATCAACAAGAGGTCGACCTGGCCAGCCTGTTCAAGGACGTGTGCCACCAGTACGTACAAACCTTGAACGCTCCACAGCAGCTGCCGAACCTCATCGACCGGGCCATCCGGACCGCCCTGGCCACGCACTCACCCACGTGCATCATCGTGCCCTACGACGTGCAAGAGCTCGACTGGGAGCCCCCGGGTCACGAGTTCAAGATGGTCCCCTCCAGCTTGGGAATCTCCTGGCCCAGCCTGGCGCCCGACGACGATGGCATTCGACGGGCGGCGGAAATCCTCAACGCCGGTTCGAAAGTGGCGATCCTGGTCGGCCAAGGAGCACGCGGGGCCCGCCAGGAGATCACCGATGTGGCCGATGCGCTCGGCGCCGGCGTGGCCAAGGCGCTCTTGGGCAAGGATGTCCTCTCCGACGATCTCCCATGGGTGACCGGCTCGCTCGGGTTGTTGGGGACCAGACCGAGCTACGAGCTGATGATGGACTGCGACACCCTGCTGACCGTCGGCTCCAACTTCCCCTACACCCAGTTCCTCCCGCCGCTGGACCAGGCCCGGGCCATCCAGATCGACCACGACGGAACGTTCATCGGCATGCGTTACCCCTACGAGGTCAACCTGGTCGCCGATGCCGCAAGTGCCCTCCAAGCTCTTCTGCCGCTGCTGACCCGCAAGGACGACCGATCGTGGCGCAAGACGGTCGAGGACAACGTGTCGGGCTGGTGGGACACGATGCAACGCCAAGCCATGACCGACAGCGACAAGGATGGCATCGTCAACCCACAGCGACTGTTCTGGGAGCTCTCCGAGCGGCTCCCGGCCAATGCCATTGTCTCGTCCGACTCCGGATCGGCCGCCAACTGGTATGCCCGACACCTGAAGTTCACCACCATCGAGCAGCGGGGGTCGCTGTCAGGGACCCTCGCCACCATGGGACCGGGGGTGCCGTATGCCATTGGGGCCAAGTTCGCCCACCCGGACCGTCCAACCATCGCCTTCGAGGGCGATGGTGCCATGCAGATGAACGGCATGGCCGAGCTCATCACCGTCAAGCGGTATTGGCAGGAGTGGTCCGATCCTCGCCTCATCGTGGCCGTGCTGCACAACAACGACCTCAATCAGGTGACCTGGGAGATGCGGGCCCAGGTCGGAGTACCCAAGTTCGCCGCTTCCCAGGACCTGCCCGATGTCTCCTATGCCGGGTTCGCCGCCAGCCTCGGGCTCGAGGCAATCGAGATCCACTATGCCGACGAGATCGGTCCGGCGTGGGAAAAGGCCCTCGCCGCCGGCTGCCCGACGGTGTTGGACGTCCATACCGATCCGGACGTTCCGCCCATTCCACCCCACGCCACCATGGGCCAGATGCGCGACGCGGCCAAGGCCCTCATCGGCGGTGACGAGAATGCCTGGGGAGTGCTCAAGACCGGCGTCCGGCAAAAGGCCCAAGAGTTCCTCCCTGGCACGAAGGAAGGCTGAAACGATGCGGCTGCAGCGAAAAGCCCGGCCCGGCGAAGTCGGCGGCCGGATGGTGGCGGACATCCGGACCGGCCGCTTCGAGCGGAGCCTGGCCGGGCTGGCCGCGGCGGGAGCGGTGGTGACGGCCGCGGAGATATTCACCGAGCACGACGGGGCCAGTTTCGGCAACAAGATGATGTGGTGGCCGATCGTGATCATCCCGACCATGGCCCCGGCCGGAGTGGCGGCAGTGTTCTCGAGGCGGGCCGCGAAGACGATCCTGCCGGTGGCCTCGGCGGTGGTCGTGGTCAACGGACTGCAGGGGACGTTCCTACACTGGCGGGGGATCGTCCAGAAGCCGGGCGGCCGCTCGAACCTTCGCTACAACATCGAGATGGGACCGCCCATGTTCGCGCCATTGCTGGCGTCCATGGTCGGCGGCATGGGCATCCTGGCCGCCCTACTACGCCGCGAGGGGGGACGGTGAACGGGCAGCACCCTTCCAGGGGGTTGGCCAAGCGCCATGGACCGGTGACGCCGGGGAGCATGGGCCGGAAGGGAGACTTCAACGTTCTGGGCGAGGTCAGCCGCTGGGATCTGGTCACCGCCGGGGTCGTTCTGGCCCGTCTGGACACCGATCCCCATCTGTCGTTCTTCACCGCCACCGAGGAGCCGACAGTCCGGGCCCTGGCCGACCTGCTGGTGGCCCAGCACGACGAGCCCCGGGTGCCGGTGGTGGAGATGATGGACAAACGGCTGATGGCCGGGGAGACCGACGGCTGGCACTACGCCGACATGCCCGAGGACGGCGATGCGTGGCGGCAAAGCCTGTCTGCCCTCGACGAGGAGGCGACCGAGCAACACGGTAAAGGGTTCGCGCAGCTGCCCCTCGAGAGCCAGGCTGCGTTGGTCCAGGCCGTACAGGACGCCGACCAGTGGCGCGGTTTCACCGCCAAGCACTTGTGGAGCCTGTGGACCCGTTATGTCTGCACCGCCTTTTATTCGCACCCGTGGGCATGGAACGAGATGGGCTTCGGTGGCCCTGCCTATCCACGGGGCTACAAGAATCTGGGCCTCGACCGACGGGAAAAGTGGGAGCGCCCCGAGGCCGACGCCTCAGACCCCGTTCCCTGGGCCGAACGGCGGGAACAAGCGCTGCGGGCCCAGGAAAAGCGCGTCGGCACCCCTCGCCCCCGGCAGCCGGGCGTGGAGAATGTGGTGCCGAAGAGATCGGAACCGAATCACCGGTGAGCCGGTTACGGGACGCGGACGTCCGGGCCCGCAACGAATCAGCCTGGCTCCTGCCCACCGGACCAGAGCGCACCAATCATCGCCTGCGAGCCGATATGCGCCGGTACGACGAGTGTGACGAGGTCGATGTGGCCATTGTCGGCTGCGGAGCCGGCGGCGCCACCCTGCTGCAACGCCTGGCCCGGGCCGGGGCGTCGGTGGTGGGGTTCGACGCCGGGCCGTTCTGGGATCCCGACGCCGACTGGGTCAGCGACGAGGCCGGCTCCCACAAGTTGTACTGGACCGAACCGCGCGTCATCTCCGGCCGCGATCCGGTGCCGCTGGGATCGAACAACTCCGGGCGGGGAGTAGGCGGATCAATGATTCACTACGCCGGCTACACCCCTCGTTTCCACCCCTCAGACTTCCGTACCTACAGCACCGACGGCGTCGGGGCCGACTGGCCCATCAGCTACGTGGAGCTCAAACCCTATTACGAGGCCATCGAACAGGAACTACCGGTCTCGGGCCAATCGTGGCCGTGGGGTGACCCTCACCGGTACCCCTATTCCCCCCAACCGCTGGGCGGCAACGGGGAGGTCTTCGTCCGCGGCGCCCATGCTCTCGGCATCCCGACCAGGATCGGTCCGGTAGCCATCGCCAACGGCCGGTTCGGGAATCGGCCCCACTGCATCTACCGGGGGTTCTGCCTCCAGGGCTGCAAGGTCAACGCCAAGGCGTCGCCGCTCATCACCCACATTCCCGACGCCCTGGCCCATGGGGCGGAGATCCGAGCCAACTGCATGGTGACCCGGGTCGTGGTCGACGATCAGGGCCAGGCCACCGGCGTGACCTACATGACTGGTGGCGTCGAGCACTTCCAGCCGGCCCGGCTGGTGGTGGTGGCCGGTTATTCCATCGAGACCCCGCGACTGCTGTTGCTTTCGGCCACGAAACAGTTCCCGGACGGGCTGTGCAACGACCACGGCCTGGTGGGGCGCCATCTGATGGTGCAGGGAGCCCCTCAGGTGGCCGGTCGCTTCGACGTCGAAGTCCGCATGTACAAAGCACCACCACCGGAGGTGTCATCCGAGGAGTTCTACGAGACCGACCCGACCAAGCCGTACCAGCGTGGGTTCGCGTTGCAGAACATCTCACCCCTTCCCATCACCTATTCGGAGCACGTCGCCGCCCAGGGACACTGGGGAGAGGCCCTGCGGGAGTACATGCGCGACTACACCCACTGGGCGGTCATGGGATCGTTATGCGAGTTCCTGCCCCGCTACGAGAACTCGGTCACCCTGGCCCAAGAGACCGATCGCTACGGGCTCCCGGTGGCTGACTTCTCCTACTCAATGTGCGACAACGACCGGGCCGTCGAGGAGGCTGCCCAGAAGGTCCAAGAGGACATCTTGAAGGCGGCCGGTGCCACCGAGACCATCGCCGTCAAACGCTATGCCCATCTGGTCGGCGGGTGTCGCATGGGTGCCGACGCCGGACACGGGGTGGTGAACGCCGACCACCAGAGTTTCGCCGTCCCCAACCTCTATCTGGTCGACGGGAGCGTTCTACCCACCCAAGGTTCGGCCAACCCGGCGCTCACCATCATGGCTCTGGCCGCCCGCTGTGCCGACCGGCTCCGTTCCCGGAGCCGCATGGGTCCCCTCGAGACGGAGTGCCCATGACCACGCCCGAGACCACCGCCACCGCGGTCGACGCCGAAGCCTATGAGATCCCGACCGACCGCCCAGAAGGCGACGGCACCCTCGCCTGGGACTCGACCGTGATGGTCGTCGCCAAGGTTCGGGGCGGCGGACGGGAGGGGATCGGGTGGACATACGCCGGCCGGGCGGCCAAGAAGGTGATCGAAGAGAAACTTGCTCCGGTGGTGATCGGGGGCGACGTCCTGTCGGTGCCGGCGCAGCATGAGGCGATGGTCCGGACGTGCCGCAACTTAGGCCGTCCGGGCCTGGCTGCGTGCGCCATCTCGGCGGTCGATGTCGCCCTCTGGGACCTCAAAGCCCGTCACCTCGAGGTATCCCTCTCCGATCTATTCGGACACGCCCGGTCCGACGTACCAATCTACGGCAGCGGCGGTTTCACCACCTACGACGATCCCACCACTGCCGCGCAGCTCGAGGGATGGATCACCGCCGGCATCCCGAGGGTCAAGATCAAGATTGGGGAGGATTGGGGAGGCAATACCGATCGCGACCTCGCTCGGGTTGCTCTCGCCCGGCGGGTGGTGGGTGACCCGGTCGACCTGTACGTCGACGCCAACGGCGGATACACCCGAAAACAAGCTATCCGCCTCGGCCGCCATCTGACCGAGGACTACCGGGTCAGCTGGTTCGAGGAGCCGGTCTCGTCCGACGATCTCGACGGACTGCGGGAGGTCCGGGACCACTGCGACGCCGATGTCGCCGCCGGTGAGTATGGCTATACCGCCGAGTACTTCGCGCCCATGATCGCCGCCGGTGCCGTCGACTGCCTCCAGGCCGACGTCACCCGGTGCGGCGGCTACACGGCCTGGACCGCGGTCGCCCACCTGGCTGCCGCCAACGGGATCCAGATCTCCGGACACTGCGCTCCCAACCTCCACGCCCACGTCGGGGTGAGCGTCACCAACCTGCGCCACCTCGAGTACTTCCACGATCACACTCGCATCGAAGACATGCTCTTCGACGGCACCTTGTCCCCAACCGGCGGTGCGTTGATCCCCGTTCAGGACCGGCCGGGCCACGGCATGGCCCTCCGTTCCAACGCCGCCGACTGCTACCGAGTTGCCTGAGCCCGTCGTGTCCTTTGACCGTAACGAAGACCGATCGGCGCCATGGTCGGTACACGATCCGTCCGCGGTGCCTTCGTCCGCCCCACTGGTCGACCGGTTGGCCCGGGTCGTGCTGCGCCCCGTCGGCAGCCCGCTCCCCCTCGGCTTCACCGCTTTGGGGGGAGCCTCGGTCATCCTGAGCGGTCTGCAACTGCAGTGGCTACCTACGTCAGAGGCGCACCAGGTGGGCATGGTCATTTTGGTCTTTGCCGTGCCGTTGCAGCTCTTGGCCTCGGTGTTCGGGTTCCTCGCCCGCGATTCAGTCGGGGGCACCGGGATGGGGGTACTGGCGGGCGCCTGGTTGGTCACCGGCACCCTGACGTTTACCTCGCCTCCCGGCTCGACCAGCCGGACCCTCGGCTTACTGCTGTCCTTCGTGGCCGCCGCCCTCATGGTTCCGACATCCGCAGCCACGCTCGGGAAAGTGGCCGCTGCCCTCGTCATGTTCGGTGCCGGTGCCCGATTCGCCCTCACCGCCATCTACGAGTTCGGCGGCAGCACGAGCTGGGAACACATCTCCGGCTGGTGGGGGCTCGGTCTGTGCCTGGTCGCCCTGTACGCCGCTATGGCCTTCGAGGTCGAAGACACCCGCCGGCGCACGATCTTGCCGGTGGGCCGTCGGGGAGCGGGACGACGAGCTCTGACTGGGGGTGTCGGCGATGACCTCGCCCACGTGCAACACGAGGCCGGCGTCAGGGAACAGCTATGAGCCCCGGTGCACGACGGACGTCACCCGAGCCGTTCCCCCCACAGGTCCTCGGCTCCTACGCTTTCATTGCCGACGGGGAGCGAGGCTGTCTGATCGGTCCTCGAGGGGACGTGGCCTGGATGTGTGCGCCATCGTGGGACTCCGACGCGGTGTTCGCCTCGCTCATCGGCGGTCCCGGCGTCTACGCCGTCACCCCCGGAGCTTCCTTCACCTGGGGCGGCTACTACGAGGCGGAAAGCCTCATCTGGCGCAGCCGGTGGGTCACCCATGCCGGGGCCATCGAGTGCCGTGAGGCTCTGGCCTTTCCGGCCGATCCAGACCGGGTGGTGCTGCTTCGACGGTTGACATCCCCGGAAACACCCCAGGACGTCGACCTGGTTCTTGCCCCCAGGGCGAGTTTCGGACGAGATCACCTCCGCGACGTACACCGCCACGGCCGGACCTGGACGGCCACTACTGGGAACGCGTGGATGCGGTGGCAGGGCCCCGAAGGTGTCCACCTCAGCACTGACGGTGCCGACCCTGAGTGGCGGGCCCGCATGCTAGTGATGCCCGGTGAGCCGATCGACCTGGTTCTTGAACTGGCAACCCGACCCTTCGACGACGAGCCGGTTGAGCCCGAGACCGCTTGGGATGCCACCGCAGAAGCCTGGGTACGCGAGCGTCTCAACCTAGACGACACCCTCGACCCCAAGGGCGCTTCGCTCGCCCACGCGGTGATGCGTGGCCTGACCAGTGCCGGCGGGGGAATGGTGGCGGCAGCCACCACCTCGTTGCCCGAACGGGCTGAGCAGGGACGGAACTACGACTACCGCTACGTGTGGATCCGCGACCAGGCCTACGCCGGACAGGCCGCGGCTGCTGCCGGGGGCCTGTCCCTGCTCGATGGGGCCGTCAGGTTCATCACGGCCCGTCTCCTCGAGGATGGACCCCACCTGGCCCCCGCCTACCGGATCGACGGCACGGCGATCCCGGATCAGCGAAGCCTCGACCTGCCCGGCTACCCGGGTGGCTACGACTTGGTGGGGAACCATGTCAACGCTCAGTTCCAGCTCGATGCCTTCGGTGAATCACTCTTACTCCTGGCGGCAGCCGCCAGCCACGACCGGGTCGGTCCGGACAGCTTCCGCGCCGCCCAAGTTGCCGCTGCAGCCATTGATGCCCGATGGCAGGAACCGGACGCCGGAATATGGGAGATCGACAATCGTCTCTGGACCCATAGCCGGCTCATCTGCGCCGCCGGGCTTCGCCAGGCTGCCCGGGCCCTAGGCGGTCATGGCACTCCGGATGCTGCACAGTGGAGTGCCCTGGCCGATCGGATCGTGGCCGCTACTGCCAACGCGTCCACCCACCCCGACGGCTACTGGCAACGGTCACCCGACGACTCCGCCATCGATGCTGCTCTCCTGTTTCCGGCGCTCCGAGGAGCGATCCCCGCTGACGACCCGCGAAGCTCGGCCACCCTCCATGCCGTGCTCGACCAGCTGACCCAGGATGGATACGCCTATCGGTTTCGACATGGCAACCTTCCGCTGGCGCATGCCGAAGGATCGTTTACCCTCTGTGGGTTCGCCACCGCCCTCGCCCTCCACCAACAGGGCGAGGTTCTCGAGGCGGCCCGGTGGTTCGAACGGACCGCTCGCTGCACGGGCTCCACTGGCATTCACGCCGAAGAATGGGATGTCGACGAGCATCAAATGCGTGGAAATCTGCCTCAAGCGTTTGTGCACGCCCTCCATCTCGAAGCAGCCGTCCGCCTTGCGGGCGCACCGTGAACCCTGGCGTATGAAGAACGAATTGCCCCGTGGGACTCGGACGAGTCGTCAGCCACCGCTGGAACTCCACCTGACGACTATGCCATGCGTTTACGGCGACGGGGGCCGGGTATGCCACTCCGGTCCGCCACGACGAGTAACTGGGAGGAACGATGTCGGAAGCCGCGAGCAACATGCCAGACATCATGGAGTCGATCCGCCGAGACCACGCTGAGGCGCGGACCCTACTGGATCGCTATGACATAGTGGGAGGGCGGGAGGACTGGTTCTGCCATGTGAGGGAGACTCTCGTTCGTCATGAGGTCGCGGAGGAGCTCGCGGTCTATCCTGCCATCCGACACTCGGGGGATCCCCTGAAGGAAGTCGTCGATGCCCGTCTGGGGGAGCAGCGTCAAGCCGAGAAGCTGCTGGCCGCCATGGAGAAGATGGACGTGGGTTGTCAGGAGTTCGACGAAGCATTCACCGAGCTCAAGGCCGCCGTGCTGGACCACGCTGCGAGCGAGGAGTCGGCAATACTTCCCGCCATCGAGGCGCAGAAGAGCGTCGAGCAGCGGCGGATGATGGGTGAGCGCTATGAGCGGGCGAAGGCCGCCGCCCCGACGCATCCTCACCCACATGCCCCCAACACTCCACCGGGTAATCTCGTGCTCGGACCGGTGGCGGCTCTGGCGGATAGGATCCGTGACGCGGCACGCAATGACGACGACCAGAGCGACATGGTCGACGAAGCTCAGGTCGGCGGCTGATCGAGGCGGCGCCGACCCGACTCAGACCACCTGCTGACGGCCCAGGTCACCTCCCGCCTGGCCCTGTCACCGCGTTGAGATGCGATTGCTGTAGACGTGGCCGAGCCCTATGCCGCGGGTGCGTCGGGACAAGCGACTTGGCAGTCGCCAAATTAATGCAAATGGATATCGCCAGAGAGTCGTTCAACTATGAAATACAAATTCGACTCTGCCGCGAGAACCTTCGTGAGAACCAAACGACCGGAAAAGGGTGGAAAGTGGCGGACCCTGGTGGTCGGTAACGGTCACTCTGAAATCCAAGAAGGTCCAGCTAACAGGCGATAAAAGGGTAAAGTGGTTATTGCCGGTATATAATGAATATCGGGCCTTTTAGATCTACGGATCAGAAGGTTGGGGGTTCGAATCCCTCCGAGCGCGCACAAAAGTGCAGGTCAGGGTCACTATGTCCTCGATTACCCCTCGTGAGAACCAACGATCGCCGACGTCACCCGACGGAGCGCCGAAGGGCTTTCCAAGAAGGACATCATCCGGTGTCTGAAGCGCCTTATGGCGCGCGAGGTCAACCCGGGCCTGACCCCTTGAGATCGGTCCACGTCGGGTGGGCCGATCGATGGGGTCCGGTCACCCGACCCCTGCCACATCGCTGCCAGACCTCAGCCGGCATGGCTATGAACGCCCGAATCTCAGCGACACGGGCTGAGGACGACTATTAGCCGGTCCAGCTGAGGACTGACAGAACCCCTTGCTGCTGGAAGCATGATCTTGGCTCAACTGGCCGATCGCCCGGCTCCAAACCGCAGCATTGTCCCAGCCCTGGCTGCCCAGATACTGCCGAGGCCAGCAATTCGAACCGAGTATGCAATCGTGGAGCGGTGAGAGTCGCGGTAGTGGGGGCAAGCGGGTTCGTCGGACGGGAGCTATCGATTGCTCTTGTCGAGGCGCAACACGACGTCATCGCGCTCTCGCGTCGTGCTCCCGAGATCGCTGGTGCTACAGGACGGTCGGTTGACGTTGCCGACGGGGTTTCCCTACAGGGCGCGTTGACAGGATGCGAGGTCGTCTTCTATCTCGTGCACTCTCTGAGCGCCGAGGATTTTCGCGCTCGTGACCGCCAGCTGGCTGAAGGATTCGGGCGAGCTGCCGCAGCGGTGGGAATCCGACGCATCGTCTACCTCGGCGGCCTGGGGCACGACCCCGAGTCCGAGCATCTTGTCAGTCGCCAGGAGGTCGGTGCAGCGCTTGCATCTGGAGAAGTGCCTGTTGTTGAGCTTCGAGCAGCGGTGGTACTCGGCGCCGGGAGCATCTCGTTTGAGATGCTCCGCTATCTGACCGAGCGACTTCCGTTCATGGTCTGTCCTCGCTGGGTCCGCACCGCGATTCAGCCGATTGCCTCCGCCGACCTAACCCGCTATCTGATCGCAGCTACCGACGTCGCTCCCGGTGTCTACGAGGTCGGCGGCGCCGATGTGACGTCGTATCGCGAGATGATCTCCGCGTACGCATTGGCACGCGGTCTGCGGCCTCGGCGAATCGTCGACGTGCCATACCTGACCCCTCGACTGTCATCGTACTGGTTGGATCTCGTCACTCCGGTGGATCGCCGCGTCAGTCATTCGCTCATCGAGAGTCTCGGGACCGAAGTCGTGGTTGAAGATGCGGGGCGGACCGACGCGGCGTTCGGCATCGAGCCCATGGGCCTCGCCGACGCCCTCTTGGCGGCGCTCGACGACCAGGCGCTCGAACTCGATCACGACCTCCTCAGTCGCGAGGACGGGCTTAGGGACGGCGTCTACACCGTTCGCGTCAGTACCCCCCTTTCGGGGGTCGCATCAACGCGCCTCGATGCCGATCTCGAACGGATCGGAGGGACCTATAGCTGGTACGGCTTGATATTCGCCTGGAAAGTGCGCGCGCTCCTCGGTCGCGTCGTCGGGGAGAAGTGGAAGCTCAGCCACCCGCAAGAGATCGTCCCGGGAACCGCGGTGGACTGGTGGATTGTCGCTCGACGTGACCCAGGCCTACTCGTGCTCCGCGCCGATCACTGGTTTTCTGGAGAAGCTTGGCTCGGCTATCGGTGCTCGGAAAACGAGCTGATCCAAGTCGGCTCGCTACGACCGAAGGGTATTCCCGGCTTTCTCTATTGGAAACTGCTTCAACCGGTGCACCGTCAAATCTTTCGAGCACTTGCTCGACACAGAGTTACGCGAGCCGCGTAACCACGTACCCGGCTCTACGAACAGATCGGCGTAACGGACCTGCTGTTCGTCCTCAGCCAAGTGAGCTGAGGGTGGGCCCAGATAAGAGGGAAACGGCGCGGCTCAGTGCTCTAGTCATTGACGTATTCATTCACCTGTGAGCTGCGCTGTCGGAATTGGCCGAAGTTGGGTACGTTCTGAGAGTGACCCCCAGTAATGACCGGCCCACGGCTGTACTCCTCGATGCCGGAGGCGTGTTTGTACTCCCGGACACCGAGCGGATCCTGGGAGCATTCGCCCGGGCCGAATGCTCCGTTAACCGGGATGTGCTGGCTGATGCGCACTATCGGGCCGCCGCACGGTTCGGAACCCACCTCGATGTCGAGGCGAGATGGGCCGAGACTTGGTTCGATTACCTCCAGACCTACGTTGTCGAGTGCGGCGTACCGCATGATTGGCAAGACGAGGCACATCGCCATATCGACAGCGAATTCGCCGATGCGGCGCTGTGGGACGAACCGGTGCCAGGCAGCCGAGAGGGTCTTCAGGCCCTAGCCGATGCAGGTCTACGACTCGGTATCGTCTCAAATGCGGACGGCATGATGGCCCAAAGACTCTCCCTGCTTGAGCTCTGCCAGGTGGGCCCCGGTTTGGGCGTGGATGTCCAGTGTGTCGTCGACTCGGGCGCGGTCGGTGTCATGAAGCCCGATCCTCGGATCTTTGAGGCCGCTCTTGACCTCCTCAGCCTAAAGGCGGAAGAGGTCTGGTTCGTCGGTGACATGCCTGCGATCGACGTGGTCGGCGCGCGACGGGCAGGAATCCGCCCATTCCTTATGGATCCGCTCGGCCTCCATTGCGACGCTGACTACGAGCGCGTTCCATCTTTGGCTGCACTCGCCGAACTGATCGCTGGGGCTTCGACTGAGCGCTCGCCCGAATGACCGGTAGCGATGAGTTCTCGCTTGGTTCGGCCCAGCGCGCCGAGAGCGAAGGCCGGCTGGCCGAATGGGTGCTTGACTTCCTCAAGAGCCCGGGCAGTGATAACGAGCCGCTAGCTGCCGACCTCGCCTTCAGCGACGCGGTTTACGTCGGACCTATTCGGTTCGAACTCGACCGACTCACTCCGATGGCCGGACCTGACGAAGACGAAGTTGTCGTCCCCGTGGCCGAGGAGGACTGGGAATCCGACGTTGAGGCGATGAAGCACAGCGTTGACCAGGGGTGGCACCCCCCACCGCTTTTGGTGTCACACCGTGACGGCCAATATTTTCTGGAGGACGGGAATCACCGCTACGAGACGCTCCGCCGCAACGGCGCAAGCCATGCTTGGGCGATCCTGGTCTTGGCTGACGAAGCGAAGAGAGATGCGAACAGCGCAGAGACAGGACCTGAAGGCTCAACCGAATGAGGCGTCGGGCCTCACTCGTAGCTGGGCTGAGCCATCCAGTCCCCCTACCCAAGCTCGAAAGCCCGATCACAATGAATTGAGGACAGGAGCAGCTTTTCAGGCTGAGACGGCGCCCGAGGAGCTCAGCCCTAGAGGCTGAGGACTGCGTCGAGGTGCCTCAGCCACGCAGGCTGAGGACATGTCTTGGACTCAACCTCGGAGGCTGAGACCCCACCCCTCGTCTGCACCCTCAGCCAGTCAGGCTGAGAAAACCAGGTTCGACGTCCGAATGGGGTTCGGGCAGGCGGTTCGGATGATCCCTTCACGGTCCTTCGATTGGTTTCGCTCCGGCGTCGTGCAGCGACTCCTTCAGCCTGTCGATGAAGGCAACTTGTCCTTTGACAAGCTTTCGTCTTGCCGTAGCTGCCGACATCCACTCGGCTCGGTCCACCTCCGGAAACAGTTGATGGTGGCCTGACTTAGGGGGCCATTCGAGCTCGAATTTGTTGCTTGCGACCTGTTCAACATGGAACTCTTCTGCTTCGACCGCCCACACTCTGACCAGCTTTCCACTCGCCTGCTTGATCTCGCCTAGATCAATTCGGCGCCCCAGGGGGGCCGCGACTCCGAGTTCCTCGGCGAACTCACGCTCCGCGGCAACAGAGGGTTCATCGCCTTCGCCGTATTCCCCTTTAGCGATGGACCATGCTTGTTCGTCTCTCTTCGCCCATAACGGCCCGCCTGGATGGACGAGAAACAGTTCGAGAGGCTCGGCACCTGCAATGCGATAGGGAAGAAGCCCTGCACTTCGCTTTGGCATTAGGCAATTCCACTCTCATGCGGCCACTGCCGCACACCTGCGCTGGAAACAAATGGGCCCGACACAACCGACAAGACTGGCACTACGGTGTAGCCACGGGCGTGAGGAGTATCGAGTTCCATTGCTCTGAGCTTCGCTAGCTGCTCAGATTGCCGTTGACCTGTGGAACCAGCTATTGCGTCGGGATAAGGCCGCGCTAAAGCCCAAGTCCGCCAGCGAGGAGGCAGCTGGACTCCAGACAATGGGGGGGCAGCTGTCCAGGTGGCCCCCGAATGGGGCCCTCTCTCGTAATGGTGGCATCGCTGCTTCATGCTGACAGCGTCCTCCGCGCCGAAGCTCTGCTCCATCCCGGCGGTGGCTGCGATCAATGCAACAGCGCCCCGATGGAGAGGTACTGCGTGCGCAACGTGCACCCAGAACTGGCGCGCCGACCGAAGGGCACAGTGAGCTGTACCTCGCCGACCGGGCGGTCCGAATCCTTTGCAAAGCCATACCACCCGGACCGTGGCCGCAGGGGGTGTCACACCTGGTGGCACCATACGGAACCTGGCTATCGTGAGGCAATGGAACCGCGCGAACTACTCACACTCGATCAGATCAACCTGTCGGACATCGAATTCTGGTCTCGCCCCTGGGAAGAACGCGAGGGCGCCTTCCAGATGTTGCGCCGGGAGCGACCGATGGGCCACTTCGAAGACCCCGAGATCCCACCGGAAATGGCCTTCACGGTGCCCAACCAAGGAAAGGGTTACTACGCCCTGACCCGCCATGCTCATATATCCGAGGCCAGCCGGCAGGAAATGCTCGAGTTCTTTGGTTCCATGATCAACATGGACAACCCCCGCCATGCCCGGCTGCGGCGCATAGTTTCGGCGGCCTTCAACCCCCGCATGATCAAGAGCATCGAGGACCGGATTGAGTTCGTGGCCAACGACGTGATCAACCGGGTGGCTGAGCAAGGTGGGTGTGACTTCGTGGTCGAGGTGGCGGCCCGCCTCCCGCTCGAGATCATCTGCGACATGATGGGCATCGCGGCCGCCGACTACAACACCGTGTTCAACGCCTCCAACGTCATCCTCAGCTCGGGTGACCCCGAGTACATCCCTGAGGGAACGGACGCCATGTTGGCCTTCATGACGGCCGCGCAGCAGCTCAACATGCTGATGACCGAACTGTCGGACTTCCGCAAGGGAGTCCCGACAGACGATGTGACCTCGGCCCTCGTCAACACCAATGTCGACGGCGAGGCGCTGACGGCTTCAGAAATCGCGGCGTTCTTCATCCTTCTGGTCGTGGCCGGGAATGAGACCACCCGCAACGCCATCAGCCATGGCCTCCTGGCCATAACGCATCATCCCGACCAGCGTGCTCTGTGGCAGGCCGATCCGGCCGGGATCGCCGCCACCGGGGTCGACGAGGTCGTGCGCTGGGGTTCCCCCGTCATCTGGATGCGACGCACGCTGGGCGAGGACGCTGTGCTGGGTGGTGAGGAGTTGAAAGAGGGCGACCGGGTGATCCTCTTCTACAACTCGGGCAACCGGGACGAGGACGTCTTCGAGGATCCGTACACCTTCGACGTGCGGCGCAACCCCAATCCGCACATCGGGTTCGGGGCGGCCGGCCCCCACTTCTGTCTGGGGGCTCATCTGGCCCGCCAGGAGATCGACGTGATGTTCCGCCAGCTCTTCGAACGCGTACCCGACATCGAGAGCGTCGGCGAGCCGGACCGCCTGCTCTCGCCCTTCATCAACGGGATCAAGCACCTTGACTGCAAGTTCACCCCGGTGGCTGTCGCACGCTGAACATGTCGGGGCTGTGGGTGCCGAAAATGGGCACTGTTGCGTTGAGCGCGACCGGAGTTAAACCCGCATCCATTGGCGCCGCCGAATGAGTATCAGTTTCGTGAAGCTCATGTCTTCACGATGCATTTCAATCCCGGAATAGCGGCTCACCTGATGCCTTACGAAAGGCCGTGCGGGTCAATGCGACAGCGCCAAGTGCCCTAAGAAGGATGTGTCAATTGGCGATCGCGGCTGCAGGTCTCGATCGCTCTATCTAGCGCTGTCCTCAGCTGGTTGAGCTGAGGACAGCCGACCACATCTCAGCCCATTGAGCTGAGACCGAACCCGGTACCTCAGCTCTAGAGGCTGAGGCCTGCCAGTTGACCTCGCCTCGATCGGGCTCGCACGGCTGAGTACGTCCGTGGACTCAGCCCTGCAGGCTGTTGAGATTCTGGCAAGAATGACCTCATGCTTAGTGAGGACGAGCAGAACAAACTGACGCTCGCGTGCCAGGCCATTCCGCTGACCTCCAACGTCTACCTCGCGACAGATCTTGTATCAACACGTCTCGACACGGTGATCGACTACCAGCAGCACACAACGACTGTCCGGAATGCGATAAAGCATTTTGAGTCCACTAGATGGAACGACGTGCGTACTCTCGATGACCTCGAGTCGTTTTTCAGCCGCTACCCGAACGACAAAGAAGGTAACACCGAACTGGCAACCTATCTATCGGGCTATAAGTTCTGGACTCGGGCAGGGCAACTCCGAGGGTTGGTTGCGTTCGTCAGACGCCTCGGAGTTGAGACCTTGAGGATCTTCGTTCCTGGGCAGAGTCGAGTTCGTTCTCTGATTTCGAGGGACAGGTCAAGGGGCTGGGGCCAGTTGTCTACCAGTGGCTTACGATGCGTCTGGGGATCGAGACGGTGAAACCGAATGTTCACATCGTTCGCTTCGTCTCGACCGCAGTCGGGCGGTCCGTCACTGAAAACGAGGCCATCGCAGGGTTGGTCCAAGCTGCCAGCGCGATGGGACTCAAGGCGAACCTCTTGGACTGGAGCGTTTGGGAGTCCCAGCGATCTTCACAATGACCTCTGCGATTCCCTGGAGCGTCCTCAGCTCTAAAGGCTGAGCACTATCGCCCCTGACCGGATCGATCCTCTTCTTGGCGAGACTAGACGGTGAGCGGCGTGAACCCACCCTTCGAGCGCAGGTCCTGGAGGCGGGCCGGTCCAGTGAAGTCCACCGACGACAGGTCCACCACATAGGTCTCGGGGTTTCCGATCATCCGGTAGGCATAGCGGGGTGTGCTGAGGTTCAGCACGGAGTCCCACACGGTCACCTCGGGCACGAGATTGCCGCCCATGGACTCCTGGATCGCCCCCGGCGGGATGTCGAAGGCATTGCACAGGTGTAGAGCCAGCTGCTCGGCCTCGTCGGCGTCCTTGGCCTGGGACACCAGTCGCAGCATGGTGAACAGACGTACGAACCGTGCCGTGGGTGTGTAGTCGGCCGGGATGCCGCGCAGGCCCTCACCCTGGCCGAGAGCGGACAAGGTGAGCCCGCCCACCACCTCTTCGGGAGGGTTCTCGGCCGAGACCCCTAGGAAGTTGCACAGGTTGGTCAGGTGCCAGTCCAGGAACGGGGCGTTGGTGGCCACGCCCACCGGGTTGTCGACCACCCGGGTGCCGTCCGGGTGGAACTCGATGGCGACCGAGCCGGTACGGTCGTGGACCAGGCAGTGCACGGGGGGCACGAAGCCCATCCCGGGGTCGACCCCGACGACGTTGACCCGGGCGACGGCCGTCTTTACCTCGTCGATCGTCGCACAGGTGCCGAGCAGGAAGGCAGCCAGGTCCACCTGGGCCAGGTTGGTCCCGTCCCCCAACGGGTCCCGGTAAGTGCAGTAGCCGCCCGGCATGTACAGGAAGTGGGCGCTGACGCCCTCGGTGTTGAGGCCGTCGACGAGCCAGTCGGCCTTGCCGAAGATCCCCATTCCCACCACACCGTGGCGGGCTTTCCAGGTGACGCCGTCGGCCGGCGAGGCGGTGCCGGCGAAGTCCGCCGGGAGGACGGCCAGCTGGGTGGGCATTCCCATCGGGAACTCCATGCTGCGGGCCGCCACGACGGTACCGTCAACGGCGGTGGGGAGCTTGAATGTCATACACATGTCTTGTCCTGCGCTTTCTTCGGTGGCCGGCTCGTGCGCCTGCGGCCAGGTCGGGTACCGGTCCCGCGGGCTCAGCCCGCCGTGGCGACCGGATCGGCGTCGGGCGCGGGAGCACCCGAACCATGGGAAAGGAGGGCGAAGGCCAGGATGCCCACCGCCAGGGTGACAACACCGCCGACGTACATCGTCATGGCGAAGGCGTGGCCGTAGGAGGTGACGGCGTCGTGCAGCGCCTGCTTGCCCAGCGACGTGGTGGGCGCGGTGCCCTTCGCCGCGAAGGTGTTGACGGCGTCGATGCCGGTGCCGATCTGGTTGGCCGGCACGCCGGCGTGTTCGAGCCGGTGGACCACACCACCAGTGGTCATGCGGTCGATCACGACCGTCGAGGTCGCCAGGCCCACCGTGTAGAAGATCTGCCCGAACGTGAGGCGGGAACTCGACACCGGGCCGAGGTGCTCGGGCGGGGCCTCAGCCAGAATGAGGCTCCCGAACGGGACGGAGGCGATGGCCACACCACCGCCGACAAGGATCAGCCCGGGCAGGAACCCGAGCAGGCCCGACGCCCCGTGGAACACGGCCAGCCACACGAAGCCGACGGCGCTGGTCGCCCCGCCGAGGAGGATGGCGGCCCGGTCGGACATCCCCTTGGACATCTTCCGTCCGACGACGAGGCCAGCGACGATACCCGACAGCATGAGTGGCAGCTGCCACACCGCCACCTGCGACGTCTTCAGGCCGTTCACGTACTGCCACAGGTTGGTCACCTGGAGGAAGGACACGGCGGTGCCGAAATTGAAGATGAAGCCGGCGCACAGTGCCGCCAGGAACAGTGGTGACCGGAACAGCGACATCGGGTAGAAGGCACCGTCGAAACGACCCTCCCACATGGCGAAGCCGGCGAGCGCGACGATCCCGAATCCGAGTGGCACCAGCGTCCGGGGGCTGGTCATGCTGTGGGCGAACTGGCTCACCGAGTAGAGGAACAGCACTACCCCGACCATCAGCAGGCCCTGGCCCGGGAGGTCGAGCCTGGCCCCCGTCACCCGTGGGACCTTGGGGAGGAGCACTGGGGTCGCCACGATGGCGGCCAGGCACATAACAGGGATGAGCACGTAGGCCATCCGCCAGTGCGAGCTGGCCAGGATGCCGCCGACGAACGTGAGGACCACGGTGCCGCCCATGACCACGGCCACGAACTCGCCCATGGCGGCTGCCATCCGGGCCGGCGCCACCACCGCGCTCATGAAGCCGAAAGCGCATCCGTAGACAGCGCCGAGGCCGACGCCGGTAACGATCATGCCGAGCATGTAGACGGCCGAGGTCGGGGACGCCAGGACGATCAGGTTGCCCAAGGCTCCGATCACGAGCGCGACCATCAGCACGTGCCGGCGCCCGAGGCGATCGGCCAGCAGGCCCGTGGTGATGGCCGTGGCGGCGATCGACATGGTCTGGAGGCTCGCCGCGAGGGCCTGGGTGCTCCCCGCCATGTGCAGGGCACGGCTGGCACCGACCAGCGCCGTCGAGGCGATGTTGGGGCACGCTCCCTGGATGGCACCGAGGAGGCCGAGGAACGGGACGGCGAGCTTGGAGATCGTGCGGGCCGGGATGGCCAGCGATGCCGAGGAGGACGCCGTTGCCGGCGCGGCGTCGGACTCAATGGCTGTGGTCATGGATTCCCCCTCAAAGGGGCTGCTCCACCCGCCGACGTCCTGCCGGCGGTCAACTGGGCACTCCGGTAGTGGCGAACCCAACGAATACCGAGTGCTGGGTCAATGCCAGTACGTAGGCCGGAGCGATGATCCCGGTCACCGCGGCCACGATCGGGACCATGCTTGCGACCTTCCTCACCGACGCCGAGTCCGCCCCCATGGTCCCCACCTCTTTCGCCGGAGGACGCTCGTCGCCGAGTGTTGGACATGGCACTCCTCTCGTTAGGAATGTCGGCATTTTCGCCGGATAGCTGTAGGGCAAGTTTGGGGTGAGAGTGGGGTAGACACGGGCTTCGGTGACCGGGGAACCGGGTCGGGGATTGCGGACGCCAGTGGGTATTGAACAGGTTGAGCGTCGTGCGGCAATTTCGGCAAGAGTTGAGTCCGTGCCGATCCTCGGACCCAGCCACGACTACGCCCACCCGGTCGAATCGGATGCAGCCTGGAGCGAGTCGTACTACTTCAATGCCTACGACCCGGCGTCCGATAGCGGCTTCTTCACTCGGATCGGAATCCGACCCAACGAGGGCACGATGGACGTCAGCCTTTCAGCGTGGCTCCCAGGAGGAGAGCTCGCTGAGTACCGACACGTAGTCGACCAGCACGAGATGGTGGGGCCGCCGTTAGAGGTGGGCGGCGTTCGATACGAGTTGATCGATGCCCTGAAGACGTGGCGCATCGTGGCTGATGTCGACGCGGTGGCGCGCACCTGCCATCCGTGGAACGGAGATGCCCGCCCGGTCCGCTTGGCCGTCAACGTGCAGTTCGATGCCGTCTCCCCCGGGGTGGGCACTGACGGACAGGGGACTCCGGGGCCTCGGAGTGATCAGGCTACTGCGGCAGCGGGCACGACCGGCAAGGGCCATCTCGAACAGGCCGGTCGGTGGACGGGCTCGATGACGATCGATGGTGTTCCCCACACCTGGAACGGTGCTCACGGCAACCGCGATCGTTCATGGGGTCCGCGCCGCTGGGGAGGTCCCCCGATGTGGCGGTGGTTCAGCATCAACATCGGAGAGTCGATGCACTTCGGCGGAATCCGCCTCGGCACGGCGGCCGGCGACCTACATCGCGGCTGGGTGTCTGTTGACGGCGAAGTGACCAGTATCAAGGAGTGGCAGCTGCGGACCGAGCTTGGCGACGACGAACTGACCCAGCGGGTCGTACACGCCGTCGCCGTGGACAAGCGAGATCGCGTTTACCAGCTGTCCGGCGAGGTACTGCGGGTGGCAGACATCGGGAGGTCGGGAGGCACGGTGGTCAACGAGGGGCTGACCCGGTGGACCTGCCGCACCGAAAGCGGCAAAACGGCAACAGGGTACGGCATCGCCGAGTACCTCCACCAGGTCGACGAAGACGGAAGACCCACCGTTCCGGTGGAGTAGGCGGTCCATCTACAGTCACCTTCCGCCGTCAGGTCAGCCAATGTGGTTGGCCCGCAAGAAGATCGTTCATTCAGATCCGATTGCCGCGCCAAGTGCCCTCGCTGACGATTCTTAGCTGGTATTGACTTGCAGTCCCATGGGAGCCGACCTACTGATAGCCATGTGTGCGCCACAAGCTGATGCACTTGCTCGATGTGTGGACTTCAGCTCCGCGAGCTGAGGGCCCTCCAGTCAGCTCGGGCGCCGAGAAGGCCCTGGTCGGGGAGACTCGCCTAAAGCATGGCGAAGCATAGGTATCGCTTGAGGTGGAAGGTCGTCTTCCGGAAAGTATTCCTCATAGAGCGCCAGAGCATCGTTGACAGAAGTGATCTGGCACTTTCCGAGTAGAAACTCGATGTCAGCTTCGTCTCGCCTTCCCCTACTCGCCTTCATTTTCATG
>Ga0307373_10003334_pt1 | contig 27993 bp, 26 predicted proteins | sample OX2MG_FD_202534 | JGI IMG/M metagenome (GOLD analysis project Ga0307373, IMG submission 202534) | Soil microbial communities from Risofladan, Vaasa, Finland - OX-2 | ecosystem: Environmental > Terrestrial > Soil > Coastal area > Acid sulfate soil | place: Finland: Risofladan, Vaasa | collected... | reverse complement strand
TGACCAGCGCCGTTCTGGTCGCCTGCGGATAGACCTTGCCGCCCCCCTGGGGTACCGGTACTGTCGCCAGTGCCGTCGACCCGGGGGCGTTCGCGGGACTCGTTCGTTCGGGGAAGTGCGAACGGCCTGTGGGTCAAACCCGGGCGGCGGCGCCACGACCCGCATAGGGTGGCCGGCGTGGGGTCGTTGATGCTGCTCGGCGGCGGGAAGATGGGCGAGGCGCTCGCCGGCGGCCTCATCGCCAGCGGCTGGGCACCGGCGGAGTCGATCACGGTCGTGGAACCGTACGAGTCCCGGAGAAAAGACCTCGCGTCGCGCTACCCGGCCCTGCGCCTGGCAGAGAACGTTCGCGCGGCACTGGACGAGCACGGCAGGCCCGACGGGGCCGTCATCGCGGTCAAGCCCGCGGATGTGCAAACGGCGTGCCGGGACCTCGTGCCGGCCGGCGTGGCGCGGGTGCTCTCCATTGCCGCCGGCGTCACGACCAGCTCACTCGAGGCGTGGTTGGGCGCCGGCCCGGCGGTGGTGCGGGCGATGCCCAACACCCCGGCCCTCGTCGGTGCAGGGGCGTCGGCTATCGCCGGTGGGGCCAGCGCCGGCCCCGACGACCTCACATGGGCCTCGGGGATCCTGCAGGCGGTCGGCACCGTCGTAACTGTCAACGAGTCCGCCCTCGACGCCGTGACAGGCCTTTCGGGCTCGGGACCGGCTTACGTGTTCCTGGTGGCGGAGGCCTTGATCGACGCCGGGGTGCTGGTCGGGCTCACCCGCCCTGTCGCCCGGCAGCTCGCCATCCAGACCCTGCTCGGCTCGGCCCGGTTGCTCGACGAGACGGGGGACGAGCCGTCTACCCTGCGAGCGGCGGTCACGTCCCCGGGAGGCACGACCGCTGCGGGCCTGCGTGCGCTGGAGTCTGCGGGGGTGCGCAGCGCCATCCTCGACGCGGTCGCCGCTGCCACCCAGCGCGCCCGCGAACTGGGGACCTAGGAGGGGACCCGCGAACCTGCCGGTCTTTCCCCATATCTCATGAGCCCCCCTTTTCACCGGAGCCTCACTGGCGTACCCTCGTGACACGGAGAAGGGTGGTAGGACGCGTGCAACGAAAGCCACACGTGCAGTCGGGCGAAGCGAGGCCGAGGTTCGTCACTGTCGCCGAGGTAGCTGACCAGCTGAGGGTCTCCAATATGACCGTCTACCGGCTCGTGCAGTCGGGACAGCTGGCGGCGGTGAGGGTCGGTCGTTCGTACCGGATCCGGGAGGACGACGTGGACCGCTACCTCGCCGGGCAGTACACGCAGGCAGGCTGAACCCCCGGGTTCGCTTCCGGCACTTGCCCCCCTGGTAGATCTCATAGCCCGGCCGATCGTCTTCCTCAGCGACTACGGCCTCGACGACGAGTTCGTCGGGATCGTTCACCGCGTCATTGTCTCCGAGGCGCCCGGCGTGAGAGTCGTCGACCTGAACCACCGGATCCGGGCGCACGATGTCCGAGCCGGGTCGCTCGCCCTGTGGAGGTGCGGTCCCTGGTTGAGGGGGAGCGTCGTGTTGGCCGTCGTGGACCCCGGCGTGGGGACCCCGAGGCGCGCCGTCGCCTTGGAAGTTGCCGGCGCCGGAGTGACCCTCGTCGGCCCGGACAACGGGCTGCTCGCACCGGCAGCCCGGGCCTTGGGCGGTGTCACCGCGGCCGTCGAGCTTCTGGCCCTGCCGGTCGCTGCGCAGGATTCGGGTGCAACCTTCGCCGGGCGCGACCTGTTCGCTCCCGTGGCTGCCCGGCTGGCCTCTGGGGAGTGGACGCTGGCCGACGCGGGAGTTGCCGTCGACCCGTCGAGCCTCATGGGCGGTGAGGTCAGAATCGCCGCCGCCGGGGTTGACGGCGTGGTGGCGTGCGAAGTGCTGTGGGTCGACCGGTTCGGCAACGCTCAGCTGAACACGCGCGGGGAGGGCGTGAGCGACACCGTGCAAGTCGCCGCCGGCGGCGGGTGTGTCGGGGCTCGGCGGGTGGCAGCTTTCGGTGACCTCGCCAGCGGCGAACTCGGGCTCGTGACCGACTCGTACGGGTTGCTGGCGCTGGCCCTGGACCGTGCGCCGGCGGCTTCCCGGCTCGGGTTGCACGAAGGCGACGCCGTGCGGTTATCGCCGGCTCGGCCCGGCGAGGACCGCCGGTAGCATCGGGGTATGGCATCCGCGCGGCGGATCCCGCAAGCGACCGTAGCGAGGCTTCCTCTCTACCTCAGGGCGCTGGACGAGATCGCAGCAGAACGCGAGGCGACCATCTCCTCCGAGGCGCTCGCCGGCCGCGCCGGCGTCAACGCCGCGCAGGTCCGCAAGGACCTCTCCTATCTGGGCTCGTACGGCACGCGAGGGGTCGGCTACGACGTCGCCTACCTCCTCATGCAGATCAACCGGCAGCTCGGTCTGGGCGAGGCGCACCGCGTGGCGATCATCGGCGCGGGACGCTTGGGGCAGGCCCTCGCCGGTTACGGCGGGCTCCCGGCGCGGGGGTTCCAGGTGATCGCAGCGTTCGACAACGATCCCACCAAGATCGGCACCGCCATCGGCCCCGTCACCATCGCCTCGGTGGCGAGCATGCCGGAGGTGATGCGCGCGGAGCGCGTCGCGGTCGCGATCCTCACCACTCCGGCGTCAGCCGCTCAAGCGGTGGCGGATCTCGCCGTAGAAGGAGGAGTGCGGTCGATCCTCAACTTCGCGCCGACGACGGTGTGCGTTCCGCGGGGGGTCGCCCTCCGGCAGGTGGACCTGGGTATCGAGCTCCAGATCCTGAGCTTCTACCAGGAACACCAGATCGCAACGCCGCCGGCCCGCCGGCCTGAGGCTGATCCGGCCCGCCGGCCTGAGGCTGATCCGGCCCGCCGGCCTGAGGCTGATCCGGCCCGCCGGCCTGAGGCTGATCCGGCCCGCCGGCCTGAGGGTGCGCCCGCGCAGGCAGCGCCGATCGGGGGTTGAGGGTGGACTCGTACGTCCCGGTGTACCCGGTGAACCTCGTCGTCGCGGGGAGGCGTTGCGTGGTCGTGGGAGGTGGACCGGTCGCTGCGCGCAAGGCAGAGGGGTTGTCGGCCGCCGGCGCCGAGGTCGTGGTTGTCGCGCCTCGGGTCAGCACGGCGATCCGGGGCCTGGCTGGCGTATCGGTCGAGGAGAGGGAGTACCGCAAGGGTGATCTCGATGGGGCGTGGCTCGCGGTGGCCGCGACGGACGACCCGGCGGTGAACCGGCGGGTCCACGCCGACGGCGAAGCTGAGCGTGTCTGGGTCAACGCGGTGGACGACCCGCCGGCGTGCTCGTTTACCTTGCCGGCGGTGGTGCGCCAGGGGCCGGTCGTGGTCGCGGTGTCCACGTCCGGGCACAGCCCGGCGCTGGCGGGGTGGATCCGTGAGAAGGTGGCCGGACAACTCGGCCCGGAGGTGGCGTTGCTCGCCGAGTGGCTGTCGGACGCCAGGGAACAGATGAAGGCGGCCGGGCGTTCAACAGAGGACGTCGACTGGCGCACGGCGCTGAATTCCGACATGCTCGAATTGATCCGAACGGGCCAGGTGGCCCTGGCAAGGGAGCGCCTCCAGGCGTGTCTGTCGTCGCAGTAGGTCTCAACCACCGCATGGTGCCTTTGTCGGCGCTGGAGCCGATGACGGTCGGTCCGGCGCGCCTTCCCAAGGCGCTGCACGACCTTGCCGCGCACGAGAACCTGACCGAGGTCGTCGTCCTGTCGACCTGCCTCCGCACGGAGATCTACGCGGTCGCCCACCGTTTTCACACCGCCATCGCCGACATCCGGAACTTCCTGTCCGCGTGGAGCGGCCGCCCGCCGGAGGACTTCGCCGGCCACCTGTACGAGTATCACGACGAGGCGGTTGCGAGCCACCTGTTCACCGTCGCCGCGGGCCTCGACTCCGCGGTGCTCGGCGAGAGCGAGATCCTCGGCCAGGTCGGTTCCGCCTGGGACGCCGCTCGCGAGCACGGCACCGCCGGGCCTGTCCTGTCCATGCTGTTCCGCCAGGCGCTCGAGGTCGGCAAGCGCGTCCGCTCCGAGACCGCAATCTCGCGGGGCACCACGTCGCTCTCGCAGGCGGCGGTGGCGCTGGCGGGGGAGAAGCTCGGGTCGTTGTCGGGTGTCACGACAGTTGTTATGGGTGCCGGCGAGATGGGCGAGGCGATGGCCCAGGCCCTGGCCGGCGCTCTGGATGGCGACGGCGAGCTGGTCGTGGTCAACCGGACGTGGAGCCGGGCGACAGAGCTGGCGGCGCGCTGCGGCGGCCGGGCGATCGAGTGGGACGCGCTGCCCTCCGCTCTCGTTCAGGCCGATGTGCTGCTCGCCTCGACCGGATCTGCGGATGTGCTGCTCGAGGCGGCTGACCTGGAACCGTTGATGGAGGCCCGGGAGGGCCGCCCGCTTCTCATCGTCGACATAGCGGTGCCTCGCGACGTGGACCCGTCGGTGGGTTCGTTGCCCAGCGTCACGCTGCTCGACATGGACGACCTGTCGGCGTTCGCGTCGAAGGCGATGGACGGACGCCGCGCTGAGGTCCCGCTCGCGCGGGCCATCGTCGCGGAGGAAGTCGAGCGCTACGTCGACGTCGCCGCGCAGCGGCAGGTCGCGCCGCTCGTGGCAGCGCTGCACGACAGCGCGGAGGAGATCCGCGAGGCCGAGATGCGGCGGTTCGCCCGCCGGCTCGCCGGCCTGTCGCCCGCGCAGGCGCAGGCCGTCGAGGCGCTCAGCCGCGGCATCGTCGCCAAGATCCTCCACGACCCGACGGTGGCGCTGAAGACGTCCGCGGGCGGTCCAGGCGGCGAGCAGCTGGCACAGGCGCTGCGGCAGCTGTTCGACCTCTAGACGCCCGAGTTGCGCCTGCGTATAGCGACACGGGGGAGCGAGCTCGCGCGTTGGCAGGCCGGTGAGGTCGCGCGGCTGATCGGCGCGGCGATCGAAGGTGTCGAAGTTTCGCTGGTCGTGGTAGAGACGTCGGGTGACCGCAGGCTCGACGTTCCGATCTGGGAGATCGGCGGCCAGGGCGTGTTCGTCAAGGAGGTACAGGCGGCCGTCCTCGACGGGCGGGCGGACGTGGCCGTCCACTCGGCAAAGGACCTGCCGTCGGTGCCAGCGCCCGGGCTTGCGATCGCGGCGGTCCCCGAGCGCGGCGACCCGCGCGATGCCCTGGTGGGCTCGACTCTCGGCGACCTGCCGGCGGGAGCCAGGGTCGCGACCGGATCGGTGCGCCGGCGGGCGCAGCTGGCGTGGATCCGCCCCGACCTCACCTTCACCAGCCTGCGCGGCAACATCGCAACCAGGTTGGAGAAGGTTCCCGCTGGGGGGTGCGTGGTGATGGCGGCAGCGGCGCTGGCAAGGCTCGGCCTTCTCGACCGCGCCGACGAGGTGCTCGACGAGTCGGCGATGCTGCCGCAAGTAGGGCAGGGCTGTCTCGCGGTCGAGTGCCGGGACGGCGACGCCGGCGTGCTCGAGCTGCTGGCGGCGATCGAGCACGGACCGAGCCGGGTAGCGCTCGATTGTGAGCGCGGTTTCCTCGCGCGTCTGGGAGGCGGATGCGACCTTCCGGTAGGCGCGTACGCTCGTCTCGATGGCGACGAGGTCAAGGTCGAGGGGATGCTGGCTTCTCCTGACGGGAGGGTGATGCTGCGCTCGAGCCGCCGCGGTGGGGTCGGAGCGCCGGCCTCTCTCGGAGCCGACCTCGCCGAGGAGCTCCTGGTCTCCGGCGGCGCAGACCTCCTGGCGGGGTGAGCGGCGGGTGACCGTTTACCTCGTGGGTGCCGGCCCCGGCGACCCGGGGCTGCTGACCGTCCGCGGCGCCGAGCTGCTCTCACGCGCCGACGTCGTGGTCCACGACCGCCTGGCCGACGCCAGCCTCCTCGACCTCGCACCCACCCGAGCGCGCCGGATCGACGTCGGCAAGGAGCCGGGAGGCCCGGCTCACCAGGACGAGATCAACCAGCTGATCGTGGCCGAAGGCAAGGCCGGGCGGTGCGTCGTCAGGTTGAAGGGCGGCGACCCGTTCGTGTTCGGGCGCGGCGGCGAGGAGGCGCTGGCCCTGATGGACGCCGGGGTGCCGTTCGAGATCGTCCCGGGCGTCACGTCGGCGATCGCCGTCCCCGCGTACGCAGGTACACCCGTGACGCACCGCGGGATGGCGACGTCGTTCACCGTCGTAACGGGGCACAGCCGCCACGCCGTCGACCGGGAGACCGACTGGGAGGCTCTGGCACGCGCCGGCGGGACGATCGTAGTCCTGATGGGGGTTGCGCACCGCGACCAGATCGCGGCGAGGTTGATGGCAGGCGGGCTGGATCCGTCCACCCCGGTACTTGCGGTGAGCTGGGGTACCCGGCCCGAGCAGAGCTCCGTGCGGGTGCGCCTGGACGAGCTCGCCTCGACTCCTCTGAACCCCCCGGTCACCATGGTGATCGGCGCCGTTGCGGGGCTGGATTTGAGGTGGTACGAGTCGCGGCCTTTGTTCGGGCGCCGGATCGTGGTCACGCGCGCCCGCTCGCAGGCATCCGGTCTGTCGTCGCGGCTGCGGGATCTCGGGGCCCGGCCCGTCGAGGTGCCGACGATCAGGATCGACCCTCCGTCGGATGGAGGCGACGGTCTGCGCCGGGCAGCGGCCGCCCTCGTCGATGGCGCGTACGGGTGGGTGGTGTTCACCTCGGCGAACGCTGTCGACGCGCTGATGGACCTGATCCCGGACGCGAGGGTTCTGTCGGAGACGGGTGTCGCAGCGGTCGGCCCCGCCACCGCGGACGCGCTGCGCAGGTACCGGATCGTCCCCGACCTGATGGCGGACAGCCAGACGGCGGAATCACTGCTCGAGGCATTCCCCGATCCCCCCGGACCGGCGGGAACCGGCGTTCTGCTGCCGCGTGCCGCCGAGGGAAGGGAGGTCCTCCCGCTCGGCCTAGCGGCGGCCGGGTGGGACGTGGATCTCGTCGAGGCCTACCAGACGGTGCGGGAGCCGGCCGACCCGCAGACGCGGTCGCTCGTCGCCGAGGCCGACGCCGTCTGCTTCACGTCGTCGTCGACGGTCACAGGCTTCGTAGAGTCCTGCGGGGTCAAAGCGGTGCCGCCGGTAGTGGTGTGCATCGGGCCGGCCACAGCGTCGACCGCGGAGGACGCCGGCATGCGGGTCGACGCGGTCGCTTCGCCTCACACCGTCGACGGTCTCATCGAAGCGCTACTCGGAGTGCTGCCCCGCGCTTGAAAGCCGGAACACGGGATGACGGGGCGCGATCGTGGCGATCTCCTCGTCGGTCGAGTCAGGACCCACCCCGTCGAAGAACACCCCTACCTCGGACTTCCATTTCCTGAGGTACTCGCGGATTATCCACGTCTTGTCGTCGCCGGTGACCTCGGTGCCGACCAGTTCCTCCCGCCTGCCACCGAGCAGCAAGGCGAGTCTCCCGCCGGCCGCCCTGACGTTGCGCACCCACTCCGTCTCGCCCCTCGGCGCCACGAGGAAGCGCTCGCCGCCCACCTCCAGGAGGTTGACCGGGACCCGCCTCTGCTGGCCGGTCTTGCGACCGCGAACTTCGAGCACCCTGCTTCCCCGCATGCTCATGCCCAGGCGGGTGGCCCCCGCCACGATCCCGTTGGCCACGTGCTTGGTGAACCACCCCGGCCGGCGGTAGTGAGCTGCCATCGAACCTCCTCCGTCCATTCTGGAACGCCGCAAGCTACCCGGGCAGCGCTGACAGGCGCCGCACGACGGTACCTTTGTCGCATGGTCTTCCCGGCTTCCCGGATGCGCAGGTTGCGCCGCACCCCCGCCTTGCGCGACCTGGTCGCCGAGACGTCGCTCAGCCCCTCGGACCTCATCGCGCCGATGTTCGTAAGGGAGGGGATCGAGGAGCCACAGCCCATAGCGTCGTTGCCGGGGGTGGTCCAGCACACGGTGGAGTCGCTCGTGAAGGATGTCCACCGCGTCTCGTCCCTCGGGGTCCCTGCGGTGGTCCTGTTCGGGGTTCCGAGCCGCAAGGACGCGGTCGGCTCGGGCGCATCGGACCCTGACGGCATCGCGCAGGTGGCCCTGCGCCGACTCGCCGAGGAATTCGGCGAGTCGGTGGTCCTCATGGCCGACCTCTGCCTCGACGAGTACACGGACCACGGCCACTGCGGGATCCTCGATTCCTCCGGCGGCGTCGACAACGACCGGACCCTTGACCGCTACGGCCAGGTCGCCCTCGCTCAAGCCGACGCCGGCGCGCACGTGGTCGCGCCCTCGGGGATGATGGACGGGCAGGTCGGTGCGATCCGCGCCGCGCTGGACGGGGGAGGGTTCACGGACGTCGCGGTGATGTCCTACGCGGCGAAGTACGCCTCCGCGCTCTACGGCCCGTTCCGCGACGCGGTCGACGTCACCATCCAATGCGGCGGCGACCGCAAGGGGTACCAGCAGGACAACCGCAACGCGCGCGAGGCGCTCCGCGAGGTCGCGCTCGACGTCGACGAGGGCGCCGATATCGTCATGGTGAAACCGGCGCTCGCCTACCTCGACGTCATCGCCGCGGTCCGCTCGCGCGTAGACGTCCCGCTCGCCGCGTACCACGTCAGCGGCGAGTACTCGATGATCAAGGCCGCGGCGGAGCGGGGCTGGATCGACGGGCCGGCGGTAGCGCTCGAGCACACCGTCGCGATCAAGCGCGCCGGGGCCGACCTGATACTCACCTACCTGGCCGCTGAGGTGGCCGAGCTTCTCAATGCGTGATCGCGAGGCGACCAACGAGGCCCTTTTCGAGCGCGCCCAGAAGGTGATCCCGGGCGGGGTGAACTCGCCGGTCCGCGCCTTCAAATCCGTCGGAGGCGTCCCGTACTTCGTGGAGCGGGCGGAGGGCGCGTACGTGTGGGATGTCGAGGGGACCCGCTACCTCGACTACGTCCAGTCCTATGGGGCGTCGATACTCGGGCACGCACACCCCAAGGTGGTCGAAGCCGTCCGGGCCGCCGCCGGCGACGGAACGTCCTACGGGGCGCCGACGGAGCGAGAGGTGCTCCTGGCCGAGGAGATCTGCTCCCGGGTCGCCGGCTGCGACAAGGTCCGCCTGGTGTCCAGCGGCACGGAGGCGTCGATGTCTGCGGTGCGCCTGGCGCGCGGCGCCACCGGCCGCGACAGGGTCGTGCTCTTCGCCGGCTGCTACCACGGTCACAGCGACGGGCTCCTTGCCGGCGGCGGGAGCGGGGTCGCGACGCTCGGGCTTCCGGCGTCCGCCGGCGTCACGAAGGCGGCAGTCGCGGACACAGTCGTCGCTCCGTACAACGTCGTCCCCGAGATCGGCGACGACGTGGCTTGCGTCATCGTCGAGCCGGTCGCGGCGAACATGGGTCTGGTACCACCGGCGCCCGGGTTCCTCGCCGGGTTGCGCGAAGCATGCGACCGCGCGGGAGCGCTCCTGGTATTCGACGAGGTGATAACGGGTTTTCGCGTCGCGTACGGCGGCGCCGCTGAGGTATTCGGCGTGACACCGGACCTGTGGTGCTTCGGAAAGGTGATCGGGGGTGGCCTTCCGCTTGCAGCCTTCGGCGGTCGCCGCGACGTGATGGACGAGCTGGCCCCGGCCGGAGCCGTCTACCAGGCCGGGACGTTGTCGGGGAATCCGCTGGCGACCGCTGCTGGTCTTGCGGTGCTCGCCGAGCTGGATCGGTCTGCATACGGCGAACTTTCCGCACGGGTCGGGCGCCTGGCCGCGGGGCTGGCCGACGCCATGGGTCCAGGCGTGCAGGTGCCAGTGGCCGGCCCGTTGTTGGGCGTGTTCTTCGCCGATCAGCCGGTCACGGACTACGAAGGTTCCAAGGCCTCCGCGGGGACCGGCCGCTACCCCCCGCTCATGCACGGCTTGCTCGAACGCGGAGTGGCGATCGCCCCGGGCGCCTACGAGGTCTTTTTCCCGAGCCTCGCGCACAGCGACGCGGACCTCGAGCGCACCGTCGAGGCGTTCGGAGAAGTCGCCGGGGGTGAACCTATTTAGGCGGCTTCGGGGACGAGCCTGGCGAGCGCCGCCAGCGCCCTGTACGCCGCCTCGGCCGGGCCGATCTCGTCCGGGCGGAGGATGTTCGCCATGATCCGCAGCACCCACTCCATCAGGGAGCGGCTGCGCATGCCGGTGGTGACGAGGGTGCGCATGATCTCCGGTCGCCCGATCACCTTCACGAACGCCCGCGCCACCTTGTAATAGAGCGCGTAAGTCTCCTGCAGGCGCTTCTCGTAGGTCTGGAGCGCCATCCCGTCGCCGGTACTGAGCGCGAGGTTGACAGCGTCCGCCGCCATGCGGCCGGACTCGTACGCATAGGCGATCCCTTCGCCGTTGAACGGGTTGATCGTCCCGCCCGCGTCGCCCACGACCAGCCAGGTCGGGCCGGCGTGAGGCCCGACGGACATCCCCATGGGCAGGCGACCCCCGGTCGGTGGCCCGCAGGCCGTCTCGGGGCGGATGTCCCACGACGGCGGGGCGTACTCGGAGAAGCTCTGCAGCAGGTGCGTCGTGTTGACTGCCTTCCACTGGTTGAAGGTCGACAGCAGACCGATCCCGACGTTGATCCTCCCGTCGCCGACCGGGAATATCCACCCGTAGCCGGGAAGCACGTTGCCGCCCTTGTCCCGTATGTCGAGCCAGCTGTCGATCCACGGCTCGTCGTGGCGCGGCGAGGTCCAGTACCCGCGGATCGCCATGCCCAGCGGGTAGGCGCGGTTGCGGCTCGTGCCGAGGATGCGCCCGAAGCGCGAGTTGGCACCGTCGGCGACGACCACGTAGCGGGCACGGACGGCTACGCCGGTGGGGGACCGCCTGTCACCCTCGGGCTTGATCTTCACGTCGGCTCCCCGCACCAGGCCGCCCTCGACGATGGGCGCGGTCGCCTCGGACCCGTCCCACACGGTCGCGCCTGCCTTCGCCGCGCGTTCGGCGACGAGGGCATCGAGGTCCTTGCGGGTGATCACGTACCCGTAGCCGGGCAGGGTGGGATGGCCCGGCCAGGTCAACTCGAGGGTTCGCCCGAAGCCGTGGGAGCGAAGGCCGCTGTAGCGGTGCCCGGCGCCAGCCAGCTCGTCGCCCAGGCCCATGTCTTCCAGCTGCTTCACGGACCGCGGGGTCAGGCCGTCCCCGCAGGTCTTCTCGCGGGGGTAGGTCTTGCGCTCCACCATGACGACGTCATGGCCTGCCGAGGCGAGCCAGTACGCGCACGCGGACCCCGACGGCCCGCCGCCTACCACCAAGACGTCACAGTGGCGCGTCTGGGCGGGAGCGGCGCTATCCATGGAAGCAATTTAGAGGACCGGAGGGTCGCCGCCGGCGGCCGGCATGGCGGACGGGGCCGCCGGGGCCTGCCGGCGCCGCCCGGCTAGCCGGAATGGACCGGCCCAGAGGGGCCAGCACTAACATCGGCCGCCGATGGACCAGTACCTCCCGATCGTATTGATGCTGGCCCTGACCGCCCTCTTCGCGGGCGCGTCGGTGGCGGGGTCGAGGCTGCTCGGTCCGAAGCGTCCGACCGCCGCGAAAGAAGGGCCGTACGAGTCCGGGATCGTCCCGCACTACCAGCCGGCCGCCCGCTTTCCTGTGCGGTTCTACCTGGTGGCGATGATCTTCATCATCTTCGACATCGAGGTGATCTTCCTCTATCCCTGGGCCGTCATGTACCACCAGCTCGGCACGTTCGGGCTCGCCGAGATGGCGGCCTTCGCGGTGGTCGTATTCATCGCTTTCGCCTACCTCGTGTCCAACGGCGCGCTCGACTGGGGCCCGAGAGCGCGCAGGGGTGGCAAGGCCCCGGTCGACCTCGTACGCAGCCCCACGGCAACGGTGCGCCGGGTCCCGCGCCCCAGCGAGTTGTACCGCGGTGCTGCGCCGCGACCGCTCGACCCCGGCTCCGAGAGAGCGCCGGCCGGCCAGCCTCAACCCGAACACGTCGAGAGCGCGTAGGTGCTCCCGAACCTGGTGCAGGTCGGTTGGCAGCAGCTGGGCGCGCCGTTCTACGGTGCGGTACGGGCCTTCGATCCCACACGAGAACGCCAGCAACGCGAGGAGCGCAAGGAGGCGGTACATGGGCCTTGAGGATCTCCAGCACAACTTCCTGACCGGCACGCTCGAGGGTTTCGTCAAGTGGGCGCGCGCCTCGAGCTCCTGGGGCGCCAACTTCGGGCTCGCTTGCTGCGCGATAGAGATGATGGCGACGGGCGCCGCGAACTTCGATCTCGCCCGCTTCGGCATGGAGGTGTTCCGAGCGTCGCCGCGCCAGGCCGACGTCATGATCGTCGCTGGGCGGGTCAGCCAGAAGATGGCGCCTGTGCTCCGTCAGGTCTACGACCAGATGATGGAGCCGAAGTGGGTCATCTCCATGGGGGTGTGCGCGAGCACCGGTGGCATGTTCAACAACTACGCCATCGTCCAGGGCGTCGACCAGATCGTCCCGGTAGACGTGTATGCGCCCGGCTGCCCCCCGGGACCCGAGACGCTCATCCACTCCATCCTGACCCTGCACCAGAAGATCCGGACCGGCGAGATCACCCGCCGCATATCGCCCTCCGGTGCACGCGAAGGCGCAGGGATCCAACTCGCTGCACCAAGGTCGGCGTAAGCGACACCCATGAGCGAGCAGACTCCACCCGTCGAGGAGATGACCGATACCGCGCCGCCCTCACAGCCGGCGACCCTGCACGGGTGCCCGACTGAAACATTCTTCGGAGCGGAAGTCGTGCACTGCAACCGCGACTCCTACGTCGAGCTGTGCAAGGCCTTGAAGGCCGATGGGTACGCGATGCCGGTAGGGGTGACGGGCGTCGACTACCTCACCCATCCCGGTCGGTCGTTGCCTGAGAGCGTCAAGGCGGAGCGGTTCGAGGTAGTCGTCGAGCTCCTCTCCCTCAGGCAACGCAAGCGGATCCGGGTCCGCTGCCAGGTGCCGGGTGACGACCCCCACGTGCCGACGTTGTTCGACGTTTGGCCCGGCGTCGAGGCACACGAGCGCGAGACCTACGACATGTTCGGGATCCGCTTCGACGGCCATCCGGACCCCTCGCGAATCCTGATGCCGGAGGACTGGGAAGGTCACCCGCTGCGAAAGGACTACGACGTGGGGCACGTCCCGGTCCAGTTCAAGGAGTCCCCCAAGTGAGCGACACGCCGACCAATCCCGCTCGGCGCACGAGCCTCCTGGACAAGATCCTCGGCCGGGTCCAACCGGGCGGGGAGGAGATGGCCGGGCTGCTCGAGATCAAGACCGACGAGGGTGACCAGGAGATGGCGCCCCGCCAGCGCACGAGCGCGCGCGAGATGTGGATCGAGTCGGGCACCACGGTGCGCACGGGTGAGGGACCGCGACTCGACCGGATGGACCTCGACGTAGAGGCGCCCGAGGACGAGACCATGATCCTCAACCTTGGCCCGTCGCATCCGTCTACCCACGGGGTGCTGCGCGTCATGGTCGAACTGGACGGGGAAACGGTGCTGAGGTCGAAGCCCGTCGTGGGCTACCTGCACACCGGGATGGAGAAGACCGGCGAGGAGCTGATGTACCACCAGGGGTCCACGAACGTGACCCGCATGGATTACCTGTCGCCGTTCTTCAACGAGCTGACCTTTTCCCTCAGCGTCGAGCGGCTCCTCGGGGTCGAGATACCGCCCCGCGCAACCTGGATCCGCATGCTCATGTCGGAGCTCAACCGGATCAGCTCCCACTTCTTGTGGCTCGCAACCAACAGCGCCGACATCGGCGCCATCAACATGCTCGTGTACGGATGGCGTGACCGCGAGATGGTGCTGTCTTTCTTCGAAAAAGTGACCGGCTTGCGGATGAACCACAACTACATCCGTCCGGGCGGGGTGGCAGCGGACCTCCCGGATGGGTGGCGCGACGACGTCCTGGCACTGTGCGAGGCCATCCCGCGCCGCATGGACGAGTACGACAACCTGCTCACCGGCCAGCCGATCCTCCAGAGGCGCCTGCAGGGGGTCGGCCCGGTCGACGCCGATACCGCCATCGCCCTCGGGCTCACCGGACCGCTGCTGCGATCCACGGGAGTGGCATGGGACCTCCGGCGAGACATGCCCTACCTCGCCTACGACGACGTCGACTTCGACGTGATCGTCGGAACCAACGGCGACTGCTGGGACCGCTACGCCATCCGCTTCAACGAGATCCGCGAGTCAGTGCGGATCATTCGTCAGATCGCCGACATGATGCCCAGCGGGGACTTCCGCGTGCAGGACAAGAAGGTGACGCCGCCCCCGCGCAACCGCATCGACGAGTCGATGGAGGCGTTGATCCATCATTTCAAGCTATACACCGAGGGTTTCCGGGTACCCGCCGGCGAGGCGTACGTCCCCGTCGAGAGCCCGCGCGGCGAGAGCGGGTGCTTCATCGTCTCCGACGGGACGTCCCGCCCCTACCGGCTGCACATGCGCGCCGCCAGCTTCGCCAACCTGCAGGCGCTTCCGCACCTTGCGCGAGGCTCGCTAATCGCCGACACGATCGCGATCGTCTCGACGATCGATCCCGTCCTGGGTGACGTCGACCGGTGATGGTCTCGCGGCGCCGCCCGGGTTGGACGGGTCGGTTTGCGAAGCCAACTCAAGACTCACTTCACGCGGGTTTTGCGGCAGCTTCGCCGATGGGCAAGGATCGGGCGTGGCCCGCCTGACGCCCGACAACGAGCAACGCGCGCGCGACCTGATCGCCCTCTACCCGTACGCGCGCTCGGCTCTCATCCCGATCCTGCACGTGCTGCAGGAGCAGGACGGGTACCTGTCGGAAGATGGGATGGAGCAAGTCGGCGAGATGCTCGGCCTCACTGCCGCCGAGGTACGCGGCACCGCCACCTTCTACGACATGTTCCACTTCGAACCGGTCGGCAAGTACCTCGTAGCGGTCTGCACCAACATCGCGTGCATGCTCCAGGGGGCCTACCGGCTCCTGGAGTACGTGGAGGACCGTCTTGGCGTCGCGCCCGGCGGGACCACGGCGGACGGTATGTTCACCCTGGAGGACGCCGAATGCCTCGCGCTGTGCGGCAACGCTCCGTGCGTCACTGTCAACTGGCGGTTCTTCGGTGACATGGACCCGGACGGCTTCGACTCGCTGGTCGAGGACCTGCGCGCCGGGCGGCTCGACGAGGAGGTGCCGCCGCACGGGACGTTGAGCCGGGTACGCCGGGCGGCCGGCATTGGATCGGACGGTCGTGGCGCCGGTCAGCATCCGGTGCCCTTGGGCACGCGGCGCACGACGGCGGCAGTGGCGTCCATCAATGCCGGGCACCTGGAAGGGCGCCAGTGACGGTCACCGACGCCGCACCGATCGTCAGCCGGCGGCTGGCGACGCCGCACTCGTGGACCCTGCGGTCCTACCTGGACGACCAGGGTTACGAGGGACTGCGCGCCGCTCTCAAGATGACACCTGAGCAGGTGCACGAGCACGTGAACACGGCCAACATCCTCGGCCGTGGGGGTGCGGGGTTCGAGGCGGGCCGCAAGTGGGGGATGCTCCGCAAGGCGCAGCCGATCTACTTGACGATCAACGGCGACGAGAGCGAGCCGGCGACCTTCAAGGACCACGCCCTCATCGAGGGAGACCCCCATCAGCTCATCGAAGGATCGCTGATCTGCGCGTACGCGATCGGCGCTGCGCAGGTGTTTCTGTACGTCCGCGGTGAGTTTCCGCTCGCGATCGAACGACTGCAGGCCGCCCTCAACGAGGCCTATGGGATGGGGGCGGTCGGCCAGAAGATCTTCGGAAGCGACTTCTCGGTGGACATCGTCGTGCACCCCGGAGCCGGCGCCTACATCTGCGGCGAGGAGACAGCGCTGCTCGAGAGCCTCGAGGGCAAGAGGGGGTACCCGAGGATCAAGCCACCGTATTTCCCCGCGGCAATGGGCCTCTACGGCGCGCCGACGATCGTCAACAACGTCGAGACGGTGTCGAACCTGCCGTGGTTGATGCTGCACGGTGGGGAGGCGTTCGCTGCGCTGGGCGAGGGTCGTTCGAAAGGGACAAAGCTGCTCGCGCTGGCGGGTCACGTGAAGCGGCCCGGCAACTACGAGCTCGAGTGGGCGAAGGCCACGTTCAGGGACCTGATCTACGACCCCCGCCTCGGCGGTGGCATCCGCGACGACAACGACCTGAAGGCGATCATCCCGGGTGGAGTGTCTTCGCCGTGGTTGGGCGCCGATCAGGTCGACGTCTCCTTGTCCAACGAAGCGATCGCCGGAGCGGGCTCGATGGCGGGCTCCGGTTCGGTCATCCCCATGGACCACACGACGTGCATGGTGCGCGCGGCGTGGAGGATCACGCGGTTCTTCCACCGCGAGTCGTGCGGGCAGTGCACGCCATGCCGCGAGGGCAGCGGCTGGCTCGAGAAGATCCTCGAGCGGATCGAGTCCGGCCAGGGGCGTGAATCGGATCTCGACTTGTTGATGGACGTGTGCGACAACATCTCTCCGGGCGTCACCTGGCCGCCGGCGCAGACCACCATCTGCGTCCTCGGCCCGTCGATGCCCCCATCGATCGCTTCCGGGATCCGGAAGTTCCGCGACGAATACCTCGCCCATGTACGAGAGGGTCGCTGCCCGTTCCCCCCCGACCGCCTGCCGAGGAAGATGGCCCGTGTCTGAGGTCAACCCGGGACCCGGCACCTCGACCGGCCACACCGGCGTCGAGGCGCCAGTCCGCCTGGTCTCCCGCCCGACCGTGACCGAGAGCGCCGTCGGCACGGCGCCGCCGGCTCCGGCTCCCGGTGGCGAGACCGTGAACATCACGATCGACGGCCGCGAGGTCGAGGCGAAGGCCGGTCAGTGGATCATCCAGGCTGCCGACGAAGCTGGGGTCTACATCCCCCGCTTCTGTTACCACCCGCGCATGAAGCCGGTGGGCATGTGCCGCATGTGCCTGGTCGAGGTGGAGGGCCCTCGGGGACCTTCGCTGATGCCGGCCTGCTACAACCCCGTCGCGGACGGCATGAAGATCAGCACCGCCAGCCCGATGGCTAAGAAGGCGCAGGAAGGCGTTCTCGAGTTCCTGCTTGTCAACCACCCGCTGGACTGCCCGGTGTGCGACAAGGGAGGCGAATGCCCCCTGCAGGACCAGACCCTCGCTTACGGTCCCGGTGAGACGCGCTTCGTCGAGGAGAAACGGCACTGGGAGAAGCCGATCGCGTTGAGCGAGCTGGTGCTGCTGGACCGTGAGCGGTGCATCCAGTGCGGTCGCTGCGTGCGCTTCGCCGACGAGGTGGCCGGGGATCCGCTTATCGACTTCGCCGAGCGTGGCGACATGACAGAGGTCGCTGTCTTCCCGGACGAACCCTATTCGTCTTATTTCAGCGGCAACGTGGTGCAGATCTGCCCGGTAGGGGCGCTGACGTCCAAGCCGTACCGGTTCAAGGCACGCCCTTGGGACCTGGAGCAGGTGGAGAGCACGTGCACCACGTGCGCGGTCGGATGCCGCGTCGCAGTGCAGTCGAGTTTCGGCGAGATCACCCGCCTGATCGGCGTCGACTCCGATCCGGTCAACTGGGGCTGGCTGTGCGACAAGGGACGGTTCGTCTTCGAGTCGGGCCGCAGCGAGTCACGCTTGACGACGCCAATGGTTCGCAAGGGCGGCGACCTTGTCCCGGCCTCCTGGGCGGAGGCGCTCACCGCGGCGGCGGAAGGCCTGTCGCGGGCGAAAATGTCGGGCGGCGGCGAGTCCCTGGCGGTCATCGGCGGCGCGCGTCTGGCCAACGAGGACGCTTACGCGTGGGCGAAGGCGGCTCGCGTCGCTTTCGGCACCGACAACGTCGACGCGCAACTCGGTGACGGGCTGCCGGCCGAGACGATCCTCGGCTTGCCACGGGTGACGATCGACCAGGCGTGCAGCGCGCCGCTTGTCATCACGCTGTGCGGCGACGTCAAGGACGACCTACCGGTCCTGTACATCAGGTTGCGCGACGCGGTCCGTGAGAAGGGCGCGCAGATCGTCGAGATCACCCCCGCGCGCACGGGCCTGTCGCCGTACGCGGCCCTGACCTTGCAGTACCGGCCCGGAGAGGTGGAGGCGCTGGCCGCGGCAGTGGCCGGCGAGGGGCCGGTCACGGGCGAGGTGGCGGGCATCGACGCCTCGGCCCTGTCCGAGGTGCGTGGGCACCTGGCGCGAGCTGCGGAGATCGCTGCACGCGATGGTTCGGCGGGACCAGCCGTGGTGGTCCTGATCGGTCGCCCGTCGCTTGCGGAGCCTGCCGAACAGGTCGCTGCTGCTGCGCGCGTTCTGGCGGACATCCCCGGGGTCGCATTCCTTCCGGCCCTGCGCCGTGGCAATGTTCACGGTGCGCTCGACCTCGGCCTGGCTCCCGGCGTGCTACCCGGTCGACTCGGGCTGGATGAGGGCCGCGACTGGTTCGCGCACCACTGGGGCGCCGAGTTGCCTCGTCGCGCGGGCATGGACACCGCGGGGATCCTCGACGCAGCGTCGCGTGGCCGCATCGGAGGCCTGGTGTTGCTCGGGGCCGACCCGCGCAGCGACTTCATCGATGCCCGCCTGGCGCTGCGCGGGATGTCCGGTGCCCGTTTCGTGGTCGCGGTCGACACCCACCTGAACGAATCCACGAAGCACGCCGACGTCGTCCTGCCGGCCGCGACTTGGGCCGAGAAGCGCGGAACGTTCACGAACATCGAGGGACGGCTCACGTGGCTCAGCCAGGTGGTGACCGCCCCGGGCTTGGCATGGCCCGATTGGATGATCGCAAGCGAGCTCGCCACCCGGATGGGCGTGGACCTCGGGTTCAACAGCCAAGACGACATCTGGGCGGAGGTCACGCGACTGTCGCCGGTGCACGCCGGCGCGGGGTATCACGTCCTTTCGGAGCAGCAGTCGCGCGACGGGGTGGTCGTTCCGCTCGTGCCGGGTGACAGTGCCGACCGCCGCGCGCCCAAGCCACTCGACCCGATGGCGGATCCGGGGATCGCGTCGGCCGAGCTGCACAACATCGCGCCCACGTCGATGCTGCTGAAGGCTTCCGCGTCGGTGGCGATGGAGCCCGAGACCGAGGCCGGGGTGCGGCCCGTGACGGTGTCGCCGGCGGGTGGCGTGCGAACCGGAGCCGCTTCGGAGGGCACGGCGGGTGCTGCCGGCGAGGGTGAGGCCGGTGTTCCAGCAGGCGAGGAGGCCGGTGTTCTGGCGGGCGAGGGGGCGGAGCCGCCGGCGCAGCCGGCGGCGATGGGCCTGCCGCAGATGGCGCCGGCATCCGGCTCCGGTGAGTCCGGTGGCCCGAGCGGCATTTCGCAGCAAGGTCTGCGGTTGGTGACTCGGCGCACCATGTGGGACGGTGGGACGCTCGTGCGGTCCGTGCCGGCGCTAGCAGGGCTGCACCCGCAGCCGTGCCTGAGGGTCCACCCGTCCGTGCTCGCGGATCTCGGGACTGCGGATGGCGAGCGGGTGGTGCTGCGCTCGGCGAGCGGGAAGGTGACCGTGGCAGCCGCCGGCGACCCGACACTGCCGCCGGGCACGGCCTTCCTGCCGTGGAACCTGCCGGGCGTGCCCGCCGGCGATCTCATCCAGGCCGGCGCAGCGGCCATCAGTGTCAGCGTGGAAGCGGCCGCGGAAGAGGAGGGATCTTCCGATGGGTGACCCGCTCTTCGCGAACGGTCTCAACCTGGCCGTCTGGATCATCCTGCTCGTAAAGGTCGTGGTCGTCTTCGCGTTCGTGATGGTCTCGGTGCTGTTCATGGTCATGTACGAGCGCAAGGCGGTCGCCTGGCTCGGCGTGCGCTACGGCCCCAACCGTGCGGGCCCCAACGGCTGGCTGCAGTCGCTCGCCGACGGGACCAAGCTCCTCTTCAAAGAGGCCTTCACCCCACGTACGGCGGACAAGGCCGTCTACAAGATCGCGCCCTATCTGATGCTCTTCCCGGCGCTGGTGGCCTTCTCGATCGTGCCGATCGGCGGCACCATCACGGTCGCCCACCACACGACCCGGCTGCAGCTTGTCGATCCCCCATGGGGAATCCTCTTCCTCCTCATGACCTCCGGCATCGCCGTATACGGGGTGATGCTCGCCGGGTGGTCATCCGGTTCCAAGTACCCGCTGCTCGGCGCCGTCCGGGCCAGCGCGCAGATGGTGTCCTACGAGGCGGTCCTTGGTCTCACGACCGCGACCGTCATCGTGGTGACCGGCTCGCTGCACACGAGCGCCATCGTGATCAACCAGCACGGCGGCTTCCTCTATCACTGGAACATCATCAGGACGGCGTTGATCCCCTTCGCCCTGTTCGCGATCGCCATCACCGCCGAGATGACGCGCCCGCCGTTCGACCTGGTCGAAGCGGAAGAGGAGCTCTCGGGTGGTTACAACATGGAGTACTCGTCGATCGATTTCGCATGGTTCTACCTCGCGGAGTACGCCGCGCTGGTCACCAACTCGGCGATCATCGTCACCCTCTGGCTGGGTGGGCCCGACGGACCGGGCATCGCCGGCCACAGCATCGGGCCATTCTGGTTCCTCCTCAAGCTGCTGATCATCCTTTACATCTACGTGTGGATCAGGGCGACCCTGCCGCGCATGCGCTACGACCAGCTGATGGATCTCGGGTGGAAACGACTCATCCCCGGCGCGCTCGCCATGCTGATGATCGTCGCCGGGTTCCAGGTGAGCCGGACCTGGGGATTCGTGGCGTTCGGAGGGTCGGTGCTCCTGATCGCGCTCCTGATGCGGGCCATAGACGTGGGTCATGGCGCGACGGAGGTCGAATCGGCCCGTGACGAGTTCGCATCCGGGCGTTCCCGAGCATCGGGGGAGGTGAACGGTTGAGCTTCATCGACTTCTTCAAGGGCTTCGTCGTGACGGGCAAGCTCCCGTTCAAGCCCAAGGTCACCATCCAGTACCCGGAGGAGAAGCGGCCGAAGCCGGAGCGTTTCCACGGCCGCCATGTCCTAAATCGCTACGAGGACGGCATGGAGAAGTGCATCGGATGTGAACTGTGCGCCGGCGTCTGCCCCGCGCGGTGCATCTACGTGCGCGGGGCGGACAACCCGCCGGACTCGCCGGTGTCGCCGGGGGAGCGTTACGGCTACGTCTACGAGATCAACTTCCTCCGCTGCATCCACTGCGACATGTGCGTCGAGGCCTGCCCGACCGAGGCGATCACCGAGTCGAAACTGTTCGAGTTCTCGTTCTCCAACCGCGGCGACGCCATCTACACCAAGTCCGAGCTGCTGGTCGACGACGACGGCAAACCGCAGGAGCTTCCCTGGGAGCACTGGGTTATCGGCGACGATCGCAACACCTCGGCGTGGGTGCGGGCCACCTCACCCGCTGGGGCGGCATCGCTGGAAGGCCAGCCCCTGTGGTCGGGAGAGCTCGGCTACGGCGTGCGACCAGCGCAGAAGGGCCAGAGTGACCCCGAGGCGGCCGACTTCCCGGCGGACAACGACTTTTCCCTCCGCGAACTCGCACGCAACGCCCTGAAGGGCGTCGGGGTCAAGGTGGGCAGGCCGTCCAAGGGGCAGGAGACGGGTTGACAGCCGCTCTTCTCGCCGCCGGCACCGCGTCGGGCGTACATCTGGCCCACGGCTCCGCCTGGGCCGTGTTTGCCGTCGGCGCGGCCTTGATCATCACTGGCGCGTTCGGCGTGATCCTCATGCGCAACCCGGTCCATTCCGCGCTGATGCTCGTCATCACCCTGCTCGGAGTAGCGCTCGAGTTCGTCAACGAGTCAGCAGACTTCCTCGCAGCGGTGCAGATCATCGTCTACGCCGGCGCAGTCGTGATCCTGTTCCTCTTCGTGATCATGTTCCTCGGCGTGGACCGCCGAGAACCCGCCGGAGCCGAACGGACTCGGTTCCAACGACCGCTCGCGGTCCTCCTCGGGATCGTCGCACTGGTCGAGATCCTCATCCTTTCCCAGGTGAACCACTGGACGAGCGGCTTACACGGTTTTGCCGGCAACCTTTCCGGGCCGGGTGAGAACGTCCAGAAGCTGGGGCAGTCCATCTACACCCGCTACCTTCTTCCGTTCGAAATGACGGCTGCCCTACTGGTCATCGCGGTCGTCGCAGCGGTGGTGCTGTCCCGCCGAAGGGACCCGTCCGCCGGCGAGATGTCGCGAGACGAGCAGGAGGAGGCAGTGCACCAGTGAGCGACCTTGGGAGCGAACCAATGTGCACGGGCTGGTTCAGCGTCCGTAGGACGGTGGACCAGTGAGCGACCTTGGGAGCGAACCAATGTGCACGGGCTGGTTCAGCGTCCGTAGGACGGTGGGCCAGTGAGCGTTCCGGGAGCCTGGTACCTCGTCCTCGCGGCGGTCCTGTTCGGGCTGGGCGCAACCGGTCTGCTTGTCCGGCGCAACGTGCTCGTGATGTTCATGTGCATCGAGTTGATGCTCAACGCGGTCAACCTCACGTTCGTGACCTTCTCCCGCCTGCTCGACGACCTCGGCGGGCAGGCCTCGGTCTTCTTCGTACTGGTGGTCGCCGCCGCCGAAGTTGTGGTGGGCCTGGCGATCATCGTTGCCATGTTCCGTCGACGCGCTGCGACGACGGCCGACGACATCCACACCCTGAAGGGCTGATCCGGGATGAACGCCGCCTACGCCATCGTCGCGCTCCCGCTCGCCGGCGCTCTCATCCTCCTCTTCGCAGGCCGGAGGACGGGCGACCCCGCTTCAGGTTGGATCGCCACGGTCCTGGCGTTCGGCTCCTTCGCAGCGACCATCGTGGTTTGGGCGACGATGCTCGGGCGGACGAGCGCAGATCGGACGGTCCACAAGAACATCTTCACCTGGATCCCCGTCGGTGGCCTGCACGTCAACTTCGCCCTGCAACTGGACCCCCTTGCCATCACCTGGTGCCTCTTCGTCACCGGGGTCGGAGCCCTGATCCACCTGTATTCGATCGGCTACATGAAGGGCGACTCGGACTACGGACGGTTCTTCTTCTACATGAACCTGTTCCTCTTCTCGATGATCGTCCTCGTGCTGGCGGACAGCTACCTGTTCAGCTTCCTCGGCTGGGAGGGCGTCGGGTACTGCTCCTACGGCCTCATCGGATTCTGGTTCGAGCGCAACACCGCCGCTGTCGCGGCGAAGAAGGCCTTCGTGACCAACCGGGTGGGCGACTTCGGGTTCATGATCGCCTTGTTCCTGATGTTCAGCCATTTCAAGTCGTTCAGCTACTCCGATGTTCTGCTCCCGCTGTCATCAGGGCACGCAATGCTGGGCAACACGACGGCGACGGCGATCGGCCTGCTGCTGTTCCTCGGAGCGGTGGGCAAGTCCGCCCAGATCCCTCTCTACATGTGGCTCCCCGACGCGATGGAAGGCCCGACCCCTGTGTCGGCACTGATCCACGCGGCGACGATGGTGACCGCCGGCGTCTACCTGGTCGCGCGAAGCGCACCCATCATCCACTTCAGCTCCTCCACCCAGTGGGTCATCGCGATCATCGGGTGCGCCACTGCATTCCTAGCCGCGACGATCGCCTGTGCCCAGGACGACATAAAGCGGGTTCTGGCCTACTCGACGGTGTCGCAGCTGGGCTACATGTTCCTCGGTGAGGGATCGGGCGACTACACCGCAGGGATCTACCACACGGTGACCCACGCCTTTTTCAAGGCTCTGCTCTTCCTCGGGGCCGGCTCCGTGATCCACGCACTACACGACGAGCAGGACATGAAGCGGATGGGAGCGTTGCGCAAGTACCTCCCCCTCACGTTCCCGACCTTCCTCGTCGCGTACCTCGCCCTATCCGGGATCCCACCCTTCGACGGGTTCTGGTCCAAAGACGAGATCCTGGCCGCCGCCTGGCACATGAGCCCCGGGCTGTGGGCGGTCGGGGCGGTCACCGCCGGGCTCACCGCCTATTACATGAGCCGCCTGATGGTCCTCACCTTCGGCGGTGACGCGCGGTGGCGGGAGGCGAACGCCAGCCACGGCGCAGCGGGCATCGCGGGGTCGCACTCCGGTCACGGCGACGGGGAGCACGGCGCGGAGCCGCACGAGTCGCCATGGGTGATGACCGTCCCTCTCGTGATCCTCGGTGTGGCCTCTGTGATCGGATGGTTGGTCAACGCCCCGTTCGGCCACTGGGACTACCTGCATCGCTGGCTCGCCCCGGTCTTTCCCCAGACGATCGCGCCGGCAGTACACGTCTCGACCGACTTCAAGTGGTACGCGGGGATCGCGGTCACCGCGCTGGCCTTCACCGGACTGTTCCTGGGACTCGGCGCCTGGCGGCGCTCGTGGCAGCGACCGCGCCTCGAGCCGGCATTCCTTTCCCATGCGTGGTACATCGACGAGGGTGTGGCCGCAGCCGTGTCGGGCCCGCTCGCCCACACCGCCAGCGGGTTCAGCTTTGGTGTCGACGCCGGCCTCGTCGACGGCACCGTGAACGGACTCGGGAGGCTGGCGGCCGGCACGGGACGGCAGTTGCGCCGGATCCAGACCGGATATGTCCGGAACTACGCGCTGGGGATCGGTATAGGCGCGGCCGCGGTGCTCGCGTACGTGGCGTCGAGGATCGGAGGTTGACGTGAAGACCTCGCCGTTTCCGATCCTCAACGTCATCGTCTTCTTCCCACTCGGCGCGGCGATCGTGTTCGCCTTGCTGCCGTCGTCAATCTCGGAGGCGGCTGCACGGCGGCTTGGTTTGGTGGCGGGCATCGTCGAGATCGGCCTCGTCGCCTACCTCGTAGCCGACTTCCCGGTCGGGAGAGCGGGCTTCCAGTTCGTGAGCGATCACTCGTGGATCACCACGTTCGGGATCCGGTGGAGACTCGGTGTGGACGGCATCTCGCTCTTCCTCGTAGCGGTGACGGCGCTCGTGTTCCCAATAGCCATGGTCGGCCCGCTCGTGCGCAGAGGGTCGCGCGCGTTCATGGGCTGGATGCTTCTCCTCGAGGCGGCGTGCATGGGCACGTTCCTGTCGCTCGATCTGTTCGTGTTCTTCATCCTCTTCGAACTGACACTCGTGCCCGCCTACTTCATCATCGCCGGCTGGGGCAGCGAGCGGCGCAACTACGCGGCGATGAAGTTTTTCATCTACACATTCGCCGGCTCTGCATTCTTCTTCGTCGCCATGCTCGCACTCGTGCTGCTGACCGCGCCGCTCAACGGTAACCACCAGACATTCGACCTCGTCACCCTTACCCGGCTCGCCCCGCGGCTGCCCCACGCCGATCAGGTCCTCATCTTCTGCGGGTTCGCGACCGCGTTCGCCGTGAAGATCCCGCTGGTCCCCTTCCACAGCTGGCTTCCTGACACCTATAGAGAAGCCTCCACCGGCGGATCCATGGTGCTCGCCGGAATCCTGTTCAAGCTCGGCGCCTACGGGCTCCTGCGCCTGGGCGTCTTCCTGCTCCCGCGCGGCGCCGCGGACATGGCACCGGTGCTGCTCACCTTGGCCGCCGTCGGGATCACCTACGGCGCCGTGGTGACGATCATGCAGCGAGACCTCAAACGTCTCGTCGCCTATGCGTCAATCGTCGACGTCGCGTTCATCGTGCTCGGGTTCTTCGCGTTCTCGCAGCAGGGCGTGAGCGGCGGGGTGCTGGAGATGGTGAACCACGGGCTCACCACCGGCGCACTGTTCTTCGTGGTCGGGATGGTGTGGGAGAGGACCGGCACGTTCCGGTTCACCGAACTCGGAGGGTTGCAGAAGACCGCTCCCATACTGGCCGCGGTGTTCCTGGCAGTCGTCCTGAGCGCAGTTGGACTGCCGGGTCTCAACGGGTTCGTAGGCGAGTTCCTCGTGCTGGCGGGCACGTTCGTCACCCATCGCTGGTGGGCAGTCGTTGGGACCACGGCGATCATCTCGGGGGCGATCTACCTGTTCTGGGCGTACCAGCGGGTGTTCCATGGACCGTTGCCCGCGGCGGCAGGTGTGCCGGCGGGTGGTGTGGCGCCGGCGGGTGGTGTGGCGCCGGCGGGTGGTGGCGGGGGTGATGCCGGTATCGAGGCTTCCGACGCCGGGGAGCCCGGACTGCCGCCGGCACGCCCCGACATGACCTGGCGGGAGATCGTCGCCATTGCACCGCTGCTGGCGGGCATCGTGTTCCTGGGCGTGTTCCCCAAGCCGTTCTTCGACAGGGTCAACCCGTCCGTCGATCACCTGCTCGATCACGTGCAGCACGCGGCGCCACAGATCCACGTGCCGGCGCAGGCTCGGCCGCAGGTCCACTACACCGTTCCTGCCAACCAGAACGTCGACGCCGGAGGTGCGCGGTGACCGTCGCGGCCGGTCTCTTGGCGTCGGTAGTGGCGCAAGCGACGCCCCCCGGGGGGTGCACTGTCGCGCCCGGTGGCGGGCGGGTGTCCGGGCTGTGCTCGAACGCCAACTCTCTGCACATCGCAGTCGCGTACCGGTCGATCCTCCCGGTGCTCGTCCTGTCGATCGGAGCGCTGCTGCTGCTGGCGGTGTCCGCGGTGCTGCCCAAGCGCTCTTGGCCGGGCCTTTATCCGTTACTGACCGCCGTCATCGGCGGGGCGTCGGCGATCGCGTCGGCGTGGGAGTGGACCGATCTCGGAACGTCGAACGGGCACGTCTCGCACGCCGCGGTAACCATCGGCCAGCAGATCCTCTACGACCGATTCAGCGTGTTCTTCATGCTGATGATCTCGATCGCGGTGGTCCTCGGCGCTCTGATTTCGGACAGTTACCTCCGGCGCGAGGGCCTCGACGGTGTCGAGGCGTATGTCCTTATGCTGATGGCGGGCGTCGGGGCAATGCTGATGTGCGAGTCGGCCGGCCTGATCATGCTGTTCCTCGGGCTCGAGATCATGTCGATCGCGCTGTACGTGATGGCCGCTTACCATCGCCGGCGGACCCAGTCGGGCGAGGCAGGGTTCAAGTACTTCATCCTCGGGTCGTTCTCGTCGGCGATCTTCCTGTACGGGGTCGCGCTCGTGTACGGCGCGACCGGGTCGACCCAGTTCGATGAGATCGCCTTCTATCTTGCCCGCGACACGCTCACCAATGGCGGGGTGCTTCTCGCCGGGATGGCGTTGCTGATCGTCGGTCTGGGCTTCAAGGTCGCGGCGGTTCCGTTCCATTACTGGGCACCGGACGTCTACCAGGGCTCGCCGACTCCGTTCACCGGCTACATGGCGGCGGTCGCCAAGGCCGCCGGGTTCGCCGGGCTCATACGGGTGCTGCTCGAGGCTCTGCCGACCCAGGCGGCGAACTGGCGGCCGATCATCTGGCTGATGGCCGTGCTGACCCTGCTGGTCGGCTCGGTCATGGCGATTGCCCAGCGGGACCTGAAGCGGATGCTCGCCTATTCATCGATCAGCCAGGCTGGCTACGTGCTCGTCGGCCTCCAGGCGGGAACCGCCTACGGGACCGCCGGCGTTCTCTTCTACCTGTTCACCTACACGTTCATCATCGCCGGCACGTTTGCCGTGGTGCAGGTGATCCAGGGCTCCGGTGAGGCACGCAATGACCTCGGTGCCATCCGCGGTCTCGCCCGCCGCCAGCCCTACCTTGCCGCGGCGATGCTCGTGTTGCTCCTGGCGCAGGCCGGCGTCCCGTTGACGACCGGGTTCCTCGCCAAGCTGTACGTGATCCAGGCGTCCGTGGAGCAGGGTCAGTACGTGCTGGCAGTCATCGCCATGGTGGCCGCTGCGATCGCCGCGTTCTTCTACCTGCGGGTCGCGCTACTGATGTATTCACGCGGCGAGAGCACGCCTGCGGCAGTGGGCGTGGGCACCGGCCCCGGGTCGCCGGCGGTGGACCGTTCCGAGCTGGCCGGCCTCGAGCCGGTCGCTTCCCTCGACGGCCCGACAGCGACCGCCACCCTCGAGGCGCCGGCGGAGGAGCGGATCGAGGTTCCATACCTGGTTGCGGTAGCCCTGGTGATCTGTGTGGTGTTCACGATCGCCGCCGGCGTGTCGGCGCCGGTCATCGACTTCGCACGGCACGCCACGACGCTGTTCTAGACGGGCGCTGGCGGGTCGGCGGGGTCTGCCGGGACGGCCGGTCGGTCTGCTGGGGCGGCCGGTCGGTCTGCTGGGGCGGCCGGGCGGCCGGGC
>Ga0307373_10003333_pt1 | contig 27994 bp, 26 predicted proteins | sample OX2MG_FD_202534 | JGI IMG/M metagenome (GOLD analysis project Ga0307373, IMG submission 202534) | Soil microbial communities from Risofladan, Vaasa, Finland - OX-2 | ecosystem: Environmental > Terrestrial > Soil > Coastal area > Acid sulfate soil | place: Finland: Risofladan, Vaasa | collected... | reverse complement strand
GTAGTGCCTAGCGCCAGCTGGACCGAGGCCCAAGCGGAAGCGCACCTGCGCTCGCTCGAGCTGTTCGGGATGCGCTTTGGTCTGGACCGGATGCGGCGGATGATGACCGTGCTCGGCTCGCCCCAGCAGCGCTACGACTGCATTCACGTGCTCGGCACGAACGGGAAGACCTCGACGACGCAGATGACCGCCGCGATCCTCGAGCGCCACGGCCTGCGCACCGCGACCTACACCTCACCGCACCTCATCTCCTATCGTGAGCGCCTGCAGGTCGGTGAGCGCGATCTCAGCGGCGAGCGCTTCGCCGCGGCGATCGAGCGCGCGGCGTGGGCCGCCGAGCGCGTCAACCGCACGCTCGCCGGCGACGACCACGTGACGCAGTTCGAACTGCTCACGGCCGCCGCGCTGTGGGAGATCGCCGAGCAGGATGTCCAGGTGGCCGTGATCGAGGCCGGCCTCGGCGGCCGCTACGACGCGACGTCCGTGATCGACGCGAAGGTGACCGCGTTGACGAACGTCTCCCTCGAGCACACCCGCTGGCTCGGACCGACCGTGCACGACATCGCCGAGGAGAAGCTCGCCGTGCTCGCACCCGGCGCGACGCTGGCGTTGGGCGCCGGCCTGGCCACCGATGCGCGCTCCGTGGCTGAGCGTGTGGCTCGCGAGCGTGGCGCACAACTCGTCGTGGCGCCGAGCGTCGACTCAGCCGGCCCGACGCTGGCCGCGCGCGGCGCTTTCCAGCAGCGCAACTTCGCGCTCGCGCGGCTGGTCGCGGAAACCTACCTGCGCGGCGCGGGAATCGAGCTCGACGAGCGCGCAGTGCGCGAGGCGGCCGCAGCGACTGAGGTGCCTGGGCGCCTGCAGGTCGTCTCGCGCGACCCGCTGACCATCCTCGACGGCGCGCACAACCCCGACGCTGTGCGCGCGCTTGTGGAGACGCTCGATGAAATCGCTCACGGCCGGCCGCTGGCGCTCGTACTCGGAGTGCTCGAGGACAAGGACGCCGCGGGCATGCTCTCCTCGCTGCTCAGCGTATGCGAGCGCGCCTGGTTCACGGCTCCCCCGAGCTCTCGCGCGCTCTCGCCGGCGGCGCTTCAGTCACTGGCCCGCCAGCTCGGCTTTGGTGAGGTCGCCTGCGAGTCCCGGCCGGAGCGCGCGCTGCGGGACGCCCAGCGCTGGGCGCGCGAGCGCCACGGCGCGGTGCTCGGCACGGGCTCGGTCTACCTGGTCGGTGGCTTGCTCGGGACGCTTGGCCTCCCGAGCACTGGGGAGGAGTCCCGCACGGGCCGGCGAAGGGCGGCAATATGAACGACGACGGTCCTTCCGTTCTCACCATGATCGGCGCGGTGGCGCTGATAGTCGCGCTTGTGATCTTGGTCTTCTTTGCAGCCGGTTACGGATTCGGCCGGTTGTTTCTCTAAACTCGACCGCCCCATGCTTACCCAAGGATCGATCCCGCCGGGCAAGTCCTCACCTCGCGGGTCGTTGGTGTGGGCGCTCCAGGGAGACCACCGGTGACGCTCGCCTACTTCGGCATCGAAAGCAGCGGCCTGAACCTGACCATCGACCTGCTGATCCTATTCGTCGTCGTCCTGTATCTGGCGCTGATCTACTGGACCTACGCTGACGCCAGCCGGCGGATCTTCGATCCGATGCTCATCGGTTGCGCCACGGCAGCCTCGCTGTTCCCTTTCGTGGGCACGATCGTGTACATGATCCTGCGGCCCCCGGAGTACCTGGAGGACGTGCGCGAGCGCGAACTGGAGATGCAGGCGGCCGAGGCGCGGCTGCATGAGCTCGATCATGGGCTGTGCCCGCACTGCGACTATCGGGTGGAGCGCGACTTCATCCGCTGCCCAAGCTGCTTGCGCAAGCTCAAGGAGCGCTGCGTGAGCTGCTCGCGTCCGCTGGACCAGACTTGGACCATTTGCCCCTACTGTGAGACCGAGGTAGCCGGCGCCACCGCTGCTGCTCGCCGCACGCGTCGCAGGCGTGCCTCAACCGAGAGCGACTTGACGGATCCCAGCCGGCCGTTTGCTTCCGAGGAGGAGGATGCCGCCGGAGAGGAGACGGCGGCGCTCGGGCCGCGCGGGACCGGTCGGGCCAGTCGCCCTGGCGGTCGTCCGCGTCCCATCTCCTGATTACTCGCCAACTCGAGCAAAGGAACCTATGGACCGCACCTTGATCCTTGTAAAGCCTGACGCCTTCGCTCGCGGGCTGACGGGTGAGATACTCGCCCGCTTCGAGCGTAAGGGGCTTCAGATCGTGGCGCTTCGCAGCATGACCGTCGGCCGCGAGCTGGCCGAGCGCCACTACGCAGAGCACTCCGAGCGTCCTTTCTTTGGCGAGCTTGTCGACTTCATCACCTCCGGGCCGGTCGTGGCTATGGTCCTGGAGGGCCCCGAAGCCGTCAAGGCGGCGCGCCAGGTGATCGGCGCGACCAACCCACTCGAGGCCGCCACCGGCTCGATCCGCGGCGATTTCGCGACTGAGATGGGCGCGAACATGGTGCACGGCTCGGACTCCGCAGAGTCCGCTGCCCGCGAGGCCGGCCTGTTCTTTCCCGACTCCTAGCCACCGTCGCCGAGCCGCTTTCACTCGTCCTCGCCTCGGGCTCGCCGCAGCGGCGAGAGCTGCTGTCGCGCCTGGGCGTTCCGTTCACGATCAGGGTGTCCGGCGCACAGGAGCTGGAGCAGGGCGAGGATCCCGCAGCGGTGGCCGTGGAGAACGCGCTGCGCAAGGCGCGCGCCGCGCTTGGCTCGGGAGCGGGCGAGGAGCTGGAGGCGATCCTCGGCTGCGACACGATCGTTGTGCTGGATGGTGTGATCTACGGCAAGCCGCCCGATGCGCAGGCGGCACGCGAGACGATCGCGGCGCTGGGCGGACGCACGCACGAAGTGATCAGCGGCCTGGCGCTGCTGCTCCCGCGGGAAGAGCGCACGGCTGTCGCACGGACCAGGGTGACGTTTCGCCTCCTCGACGAGCGGCTGCTGGAGTGGTATGTGGGCACGGAGGAGTGGCGCGGGCGCTCGGGCGGCTATGCGATCCAGGGCGCCGGCGCTAAGCTCGCGCTCGCGGTTGAGGGCGAAGAGGAGAACGTCGTCGGCCTGCCGCTCGCCGTCCTGCTCGACGTCTATCCCGAGCTTCTTTTCGCCTGCAAATAAGCTCGCAACCCTGTCGGCGGCTGTGGGGCGTTCGCTACACTGGCCCGCGGGTATGGCCCGGATGCGCGCCGCCCGCGAAGCGTGGCGCTAGGCGGCGGCGCGTGAGCGAATCCAAGCGTGTCCTCTCTCAATATATGGGCATCTTCAGCTATCTGACTGGATTCGGCGGCCGGGATATGGCGGTCGACCTGGGCACGGCAAACACACTTGTGTACGTGCGCGGGCGCGGGATCGTGCTGTCTGAGCCGAGCGTCGTGGCCATCGACTCGCGGACCGGCGAAGTTCATGCGGTCGGCATCGAGGCAAAGCGCATGCTCGGTCGCACCCCCGGCACGATTCAGGCGATACGACCGCTCAAGGACGGCGTGATCGCGGATTTCGACGTGACCGAGCAGATGCTGAGGCACTTCATTCAGAAGGTCCACCAGAATCGCTGGGCGCACCCCCGCGTTGTGGTGTGTGTCCCCTCGGGAGTTACCGGAGTCGAGAAGCGCGCGGTCGAGGAGGCCTGTCTGTCGGCGGGCGCACGTACCGCATATCTGATCGAGGAGCCCATGGCGGCTGCCATCGGAGCCGGGCTGCCGGTCGGAGAGCCCACGGGCTCGATGGTGGTGGACATCGGCGGTGGCACCTCGGAGGTCGCCGTTATCTCGCTCGGCGGAATCGTCGTATCCCAATCGATCCGCGTCGGCGGCGACGAGATGGATGAGGCGATCATCAATTACGCAAAGCGTGAGTACAAGCTGCTCATCGGCCAGCAAACTGCTGAGGAGCTGAAGCTCGAGATTGGCTCGGCCTGTCCGATGGAGGAGGAGCTGCAGGCGGAGATTCGCGGGCGCGACATGGTCTCCGGTCTGCCCAAGACCGTCGTGCTGACGAGCGAGGAGATTCGCCAGGCGCTGGAAGAACCGCTGAACCAAATCATTGAAGCGGTCAAGGAGACGCTCGACCGTACACCTCCGGAGCTGGCTTCGGACATCATGGACCGCGGCATCATGCTGGCCGGCGGTGGCGCTCTGCTGCAACGCCTGGACGAGCGCCTGCGCGAGGAGACCCAGATGCCTGCGCACCTGGCTGAGTCGCCGCTGACCTGCGTGGCGGTTGGCTCAGGACGGTCGCTCGAGGAGTTCGAGGCGATCCACCGCTCAAACCGCCGCTCGCGCAACAGGCGGCGCCGGTGAGGGTGCAAAGCGGGCAGGCAGAGCCGCGAGATGCTCTGCCGAGGTACTCTTGAGAACCTGTCCTGGGAGGCTCGTACGCTCTTGTCGGGATGGGTTCTTTCCCTTGAAGCCTTCGGAAGGTCCTGATCGGTGTACGACAAGACGGTCCGGCGTCGGCGTGCGGTGCTTGTGCTGCTCGTCGTGCTCTCCCTGATACTGCTGAGCGCCTACTTCGGTGAGGCCTCGAGCGGCGGCCTGCACTCGGTGCAGCGCGGCTTCTTGACCGTCGTCTCACCAATCCAGGACGGCGCCAACAAGGCGCTGAAGCCGGTGCGTGACCTGTTCGGCTGGTTCGGTGACACGCTCCACGCCAAAAGCCAGCTGAGCGAACTGCGCAAGCAGAATGACAAACTGCGCAAGGAAGTAGTCGCGGACCGGGCCAATGAACACGGCTACCACGAACTGGTCGGTCTCCTGCGTCTGGATCAGCTGAAACTGGACAGCTACCGGCCGGTGACGGCCACGGTGGTCGGCAAGTCGCCGAACATCTGGTACTCGACGGTCTGGATCGACAAGGGGACCTCCTCGGGCGTTCAGAAAAACGACCCTGTGGTCAACGCCGAAGGGCTGGTCGGCAAGGTCGCTCAGGCCGCCTCCGACGGCGCTGTGGTCGATCTCATCACCGACAGCGAAGTCGGCGTCTCCGCGCGGATCAACGGGACGGGCGCGACCGGCGTGGTGCAGCCCAAGGTCGGTGAACCGAACGATCTGGTGTTGCAGTACCTGCCGGCCAACACACAGGCCAACCGGGGCGAATACATCGTGACCTCCGGCACCGTGGCCAGCCCGGACGACTCGCTGTATCCGCCGGGGATTCTGATCGGGCAGGTGAGCTCAGTTGATGAAGAAAGCGCGTACAAGTCGGTCAACGTGCATCCGCTGGCCGACCTGCACAATCTCGACATTGTTCAGGTGCTCACGCATACGCTCAGCAGCAAGCCGGGGCGTCTGACGAGCCTTCAGAGCGGGTTCTCGAGTGGCTCTCAGACGGGTGCCGGCGGCGGTGAAAGCAGCCAGCTCGCCTCGACGGGGGCCGGTGGATGACGCTCTCGGGTTCTTTGGTCGCTCGCATCGCGGTGCTCGTGGTGGTCGTCGTGCTCGTGCAGACCGGTGTGATCTCTGAGGTCCCGGTGTTCGGAGTCGTCGTCGATCTGTCGCCGCTGGTGGTGGCCTTCGTCGGCTTGCTGTGTGGTTCGACGCTCGGAGCTGCGACCGGATTTGCGCTCGGTCTGCTCGTCGATCTCGCGCTGGTGCAGACGCTGGGCGTAACCTCGTTGATCTTCACGCTGATTGGCTACTGGAGCGGGCGCTTGCGGGAGCTGCGCGACCCCCAGGCCACGTTGACCCCGCTGCTGGTGGGCGCCGCGGCCTCAGCGCTCGCGACGGTGGGGTACTCGCTGATGGAGTTCCTGCTCGGGGTGGACGCTCCGGTCAGCCTGGAGCTGCTTCGCCAGATCGCGCTGGGAGTCGTCGTGAACACGATCGTCGCGCTGCCGATCTGGGCATTCGTGCGCCGCAGCCTCGAGCCGAGCCTGCCCGACGATCCCCGCCGCCGCCGCAGGCGCGCGTACACGACAGGCGGACTGAGCCCCCTCTCGCGCGCATGAGCACCCCGATCGAACGCGTCCAGCCAAGCGATCCGCGCGTGCCACCCGTTTCTCCGCAGATGGCGCTGCGGGTGGCGGTGCTGGGGGGTGTGGCAATGGTGATGTTCGCGATCATCTTCTTCCGCCTGTGGTTCTTGCAGGTGCTCTCCGGGGAACAGTACGTGGTGCAGGCCAACGCCAACCGCGTGCGCGACCTGCCAATCGCAGCGCCGCGCGGGCAGATCCTGGATCGCACGGGTCAGGCGATCGTGAGCAGCCGCACGACCAACGCCGTGCAGATCGTGCCGAGCCTGCTGCCCAAAGCAGTCAAAGTCCAGGCTGCGGAATACCAAACCGAACTGAGCAAGGCGCAGGCAGCGTTCCTCGCCACCGACGAACAGCTCTCCTCGCTCGAGAACGAGCTGAGCACAGCTCGCGCTCGGGTGAGCGTGGCCCAGAGAGGGGAGCTCCGCCGGCTACGCAGGGCAGACCACCTGCGTACGGTGCCTGTGCCGCCCTTGCCCCGCTCGGCTGTTGCCGGGGCGAGCCTGTTCCGGCGCTTGGGTGAAGTCGTTGGTTTGAGCCCGCACACGATTGACGAACGCGTGGTCGTGGGAATCGACACCACCCCGTATGCGAACGTGACGATCAAGACCGACGCCGGCAGGGGTGCGCTGACGGTCCTCGCCGAGCGCCAGAGCGAATTTCCCGCCGTGGTCCAGCAACCGGTGTCGATTCGCGTCTATCCATATGGCGAAATGGCGGCACAGGTACTTGGCCACGTCGGCCAGATCTCCAAAGAACAGCTGAAACTGCGTCCCTTCCGCGGCGTCCAGCAGGGCACGGTCGTTGGACAGGAAGGCCTCGAGTACTACTACGACCGCTACCTGCGAGGAAAGGCGGGAGTTCAGCACGTCGAGGTCAACGCGGCTGGCACAACACAGCCGAGCAGCATCAAACCAACGCCGCCACTGGCGGGACGCAGCCTCAGGGTGACACTCGATCTCGGCCTGCAGCGGGAGGGGGAAAAGGCACTCCTAGAAGGGATTGAACGGGCACGGGCAGGCGGAAAACCCGCCGTGGCGGGTGCGTTCACGGCGCTTGACCCGCGCAATGGCCAGGTCCTGGCGATGGGCTCCTACCCGTGGTTTGACCCGAACAAGTTCGCCAAACCGCTGACTAACTCCGAATACGCCGCGCTGCAGGGCGCGAGCAGTGGCAGCGAAGCCCCGGCCCCGTTGACCAACAGGGCCGTGAGCGGCACCTACCCCACCGGCTCGACATTCAAGCCGATCACCGCGATGGGGGCGCTCGAAGGCGGGGTCCTCGATCCGAACGCGGCTCTTGGCTCCGGGCAATGCATCCAGGTATCTACCCAGCAGTTCTGTAATTCCGGGCACGCCGAATTCGGGGCGCTCGATCTCGTCAACGCGCTGCGCGTGTCCTCGGACACCTACTTCTTCGAAGTCGGCAAACTCGCCAACAGCCACGGCGACTTGATCCAGGAAATGGCGCGCAAGCTGGGGATCGGCGAGAAAACAGAAATCGATCTGCCGAGTGAGATCACGGGCATCGTCCCCGACCGCAAGTGGCGCGCGAGAGTGGCCGCGGAAGAGCTCGCGTGCGAGAACCGCCGGCACGTCAGTAGTTGCGGCATCTCCGATGGGCGCCCGTGGAGCGTCGGCGACAACATGCACCTGGCGGTTGGGCAGGGCGATCTGATCACCTCGCCGCTGCAGATGGCGGTGGCCTACTCGACGCTTGCCAACGCCTTCATGAACAACGGCAATGGCACTGTGGTTAGGCCGCATCTGGGGATGGAGATCGACGAATCAAGCGGGGGCTTGGTGCAGAGCCTGAGCGCCCCACCGCTGCGCCACGTGCACCTGAATTACTCCGACTTGAGCCTCGTGATGGAAGGCATTCACGACGCCGCAAGCCAACCGGGCGGCACCTCTTTTGATGTGTGGAGTGGCTGGGATCAGGCTCAGCATCCCGTGTACGGCAAGACAGGCACCGCCCAGCACGGCACCTTGAGCGGCGGCTTTACTGAAGATCAGTCGTGGTACATGTGTTACGTCGCCGATCCCCACCGGCCGATTGTGATCGCAGTGACCGTCGAGCAGGGCGGCTTCGGCGCCGAAACAGCCGCCCCGATCGCCCGCCTGCTGGCCTCGCAGTGGTTCGGCAAGCCAAAGCGCTTCATCGCCGGAAGCTCGAAAACGCTATAAGCCCGCTCAGCCCAATCCAGGCGCCCGAGCGCATCAAGGAAGCGAGCGAGCGCTCACCGCTGCAACTGCCGTTCGATCCGCTGTTGCTGCTCGCCGTAGTGGGACTCGGGATCGCCTCGGTGCTGACGCTCGGCGATGCCACGCGCGGACTCGTACCGGGCCAGCCCCATTACTACGTAGAGCGGCAGGCGGTCTATCTCATCGTCGGCGGTCTGCTGATGCTCGCCGTCTCGCGCCTGGATTATTCGCGACTGAGGCAGCTGAAAAATGGGATCTACGCGTCATTGATGCTGAGCATCCTGGCGGTGCTCGCTGCCGGGCACACCGTCAAAGGCTCTGTGCGCGCGATCAGCCTGCCGTTCTTCTCCTTTCAGGCGTCCGAGCTCGGCAAGGTGCTGCTGATCCTCGCGCTGTCGGCGCTCGTGGTCGATCGGGCGCGCCGGCTGCGTGAGCGCGACACCACGGCCAGGGTGATGCTCACCGCGTTGATCCCCGCGATGTTCGTGATCGCCCAGCCGGATCTCGGCTCGGGCGTTGTCTACATGGTGATCGCGTTCGTGCTGTTGCTCGTGGCCGGCACGCCCGGGCGCCAGCTCGCCCAGATGCTTGCGCTCGTCGCAATGTCGCTGACGTTTGTACTCGTCGGCGCACCCGCCGTCGGTATCCACGTGCTCAAGCCCTATCAGGTCGAACGGCTGACGGCCTTCATACACCCCTCCTCGAATATCAAGGCTATCCGGGAAAGCGAATCCAAGACAGGCGAACCCAATCCCCTCTACCAGCTGGAGGAGGCGAAGATCGCGATCGGCTCTGGGCAGAAGACAGGCCGGGGCGCGGGCGCTACGCAGGTGCCCCTCGGATACGTGCCGGAGAGTCACACCGACTTCATCTTTGCCGCGGTCGGCGAGCAGTACGGCTTCGTTGGCGCGGGGCTGGTGCTGTGCCTGTACGCGCTCTTGATCTCGCGGGCGTTGCGCATCCTTACGATGGCGAAGGACCTGTTCGGCTCGCTCGTGGCGGGAGGGGTAGCGGCTATGCTGATGTTTCAGGTGTTCGTCAACGTGGGAATGACCATTGGGATCATGCCCATTACCGGCGTTACGCTGCCGCTCATGAGCTATGGCGGCTCGTCGGTGATCACCACCCTGTTGGCGGTGGGCCTGCTGCAATCCATTTACGTGCAGGCGCGCGCCTCAGCGGCACTGAAGGGCCGCGTGCCGATCTATTGAAGAACCTTCCGAAAACCCCAAGATTCCTCCTCAGTGCTCCTCAGCGATCACTGGGACGCGAGCTGAGGAGTTTTCGGATAGATACCCAAACACCAATGTCCGTCAACCACTCCCGATCGCCAGCTGTGAATGCGCCGCCGAGGATTCTCCTCCGGCCTTCACCCGCGCGGGAGAAGGCCGGCATCGATACCGAAAGACTGGATCACATTGAAAAAGCAAGTGCTTGTCAGCGTCGATCGCGCGGAGACGCGCGTGGCGCTCCTGGAGGCGACCGGAACGCCCGGCGCCTCACGTTCTGCCTCGGCTGGCCAGGGAAAGTCAACCCGGAGCCCTGCGCCACCGGCCGGTTCTCGCAAGCGTGCGAGCGGCTCTCTGCAGGCCGGATATCGCATAGCTGAGCTGTACCTGGAGCGCCGCGGAGGGCGCTCGATCGTCGGCAACATCTATAAGGGCAAGGTCGACAACGTGCTGCCTGGCTTGGAGGCCGCGTTCGTCGACATCGGTTTGGAGAAGAACGGGTTCCTGCACGTGGATGAGATCGTGCTGCCCGGCGTTGAGGCTCCCAAGCGAGGACGCGGAAGTGGCAGCGGGCGCAAGATCTCAGACCTGCTCGGGCCAGGGCAGGAGATCGTCGTGCAGGTCGTCAAGGACCCGCTGAAGACAAAGGGCGCGCGACTGTCAATGGAGCTGACGATCGCCGGGCGCTACATGGTCTATGCCCCGACGGGCGAGGGCGTGGGCGTGTCGCGCCGGCTGGAGGATCGCGAGCGCGAGCGCCTTCGCAAGCAAACCTCGGGCCTGGAGTTGGGCAGCGGCGGGGTGATCGTCCGCACCGCAGCCCACGGCGCCAAGCGCGAGGACTTCGAGCGTGAGCTGAAGTACCTGCACAAGCTGCACGAGGTGCTCGGCAAACGCGTCGAGGAAACGGTCGCCCCCGATCTCGTCTTCCAAGAGGCCGACCTGTCGGTGCGGGTGGTGCGCGACATCTTCTCTGCGCACTTCGAGCGGGCAATCGTCGACGACGAGCAGCAGTTCAAGCGTTTGGTCTCCTTCTTTACGCGTACCGCCCCCGAGCTGGTCGAGCGCGTCGAGCTGTGGGAGCAGAAGGAGCCGCTATTCGAGGCCTACGGCGTGGACAAGGCGATCGACGGCGTGCTGTCGCGGCGGGTGGACCTGCCGAGCGGTGGTTATTTGGTGATCGACTACGCCGAGGCACTGACCGTGATCGACGTCAACTCGGGGTCGTTCATCGGCCGTGGCAAAGGCGCGGCGCTGGAGGACACGATCACGAAGACCAATCTGGAGGCCGCCGAGGAGGTCGTCAACCAGCTGCGGCTGCGCGACATCGGCGGGATCATCGTGATCGACTTCATCGACATGGCGCGTGCGCGCAATCGCGACGCGGTGATGAAGACGCTCAGAAAGACCCTTGACGAGGACCGCACGAAGACGTTCACGGCGGAGATCTCAAAGCTGGGCCTGGTCGAGATGACCCGTCAGAATGTGACCGAGGGCGTACGCGAGATCATGAGCCGGCCGTGCCCGACGTGCGAGGGGGAAGGCGTGATCCGCTCAGAGGAGACCTACGCGATCGAGTTCGAGCGCCGGCTCCGCGATATAGCCCTCGAAAATCCGGAGGTGGAGGCGTTCCTCGTGCAGATCAACCCACGGGTGACCGCCGAGTTCACCGGACATGGGTCGCGCGTGTTGCACGCACTGGAGAAGGATGCGGGCAAGTCGTTCCTGTTCGAGGGCTCCGAAGGGCTTGAGCTGGAGCATTTTGCGATCACCTTTCAGGGCACTCGTGAGGAGGTCGAGGAGCGGGCGCTTCCCTTCCGCCAGGGTGATGAGGTATTGGTCGAGATCGTCGAGCCGCACATGTATGACGTGGATGACGCGGTGGCGAAAATCGACGGCTACATCATCTCGATCGCGGGCGCGGCGGCGCATGTCGGCGAGAAGCGGATGGTGCGCATCGACCAGGTGGGGCGTACGGCGGCGAGTGCGCTGCTGCTGGACGAGTCCGGGGAGGTCTTGGCAGCGCCCCCGCGGGCGCAGAGCAAAGCGCCGGGTACCCGGGCGAAACGACGCACCCCCCCGGTCCCGAGCGAGGCACCCAAGGCGACGCCGCGCCCGCGCCGGCGTCCGGCGGCCGTCGAGAGCGACGACGCCGAGGCACGCCAGGAAGCGGGTCTCAGCGAGCCACCGGCGGGCATCGACGCGGAGCCCGAGGAGGAGCTCGCCAGGCAGGCGCTGGCCGGGCAGCCGCCGGAGGCGGGCGAGGGCGGCGAGGATGGCCTACAATCAAAGCCTCGGCGTCGTGGCCGCAGGGGCGGGCGGCGCCGTTCGGCTGCCAAGGCAAAGGCCACGCCCGAGTAGACGCTGGCGGCCCAGAAGCTTTCCAAGTCAGAGAATCGAGACCCAGAGAGACATGTACGCGATCGTGAAGACCGGCGGCAAGCAGTACCGCGTGGAGCGGGGCCAAACCCTGCTCGTCGAGCGCCTTGCCGCCGACGAGGGTTCGAACGTCGCACTCGAGCCGATTCTCTATCGCTCCGATGATGCCGTGTTTGACGCTGCTGGCCTGAAGAAGGTCAAGGTCACCGCAAAGATCCTCGCGCATGAACGCGGCGAGAAGCTGCGCGTCTTTAAGTTCAAGCCCAAGCGCGGCTATAAGCGCCGCACCGGCCACCGCCAGGAGCTGACCCGAATCGAGGTCACAGACATCTCGATGGGTACGGCCACCAAGGCGCCGGTGGCGAAGACCGCCTCCAAGCCAGCCGCGGCGAGGGCCGGGACGGCCAAGCCCGAGGCAGCGAAGCCAACGGCAGCGAAGCCAACGGCAGCCAAGGCCGCCGCCAAGCCCAAGGAGACAGCAGATGGCTCATAAGAAGGGTCTGGGATCCAGCCGCAACGGTCGCGACTCGAACGCCCAGCGCCTCGGCGTCAAGACGTTCGCGGGACAGACAGTGACGGGCGGCGAGATCATCGTGCGCCAGCGCGGCACAAAATTCAAGCCGGGCGAGGGTGTGGGCATCGGCAAGGACGACACGCTGTATGCCCGCGCCGCGGGTACCGTGCAGTTCACCACCGGGCGCCGCGGGCGCATGGTGAGCGTGGTGTCCGGCGGCGAGGGCTGAGTCGGCTCGCGCCGGGCGGCGCTGATGCTCCACGACCGCGCGAGAATTCACCTGCAGGCGGGCAGCGGGGGAAATGGCTGCATGAGCTTTCGCCGCGAGGCGCATGTGCCGAGGGGCGGTCCTGACGGCGGCGATGGCGGGCGCGGGGGGGCGGTGGTGCTCCTCTGCGACGATGGCCTGCGCGACCTGCAGAGCTTTCGGCGCAAGGCGATCCACCGTGCCGGGCAGGGCGGGCATGGTGAAGGCTCACAGCGCCACGGGGCCGATGGGCAGACGCTGACGCTCAGGGTGCCGCCCGGGACCGAGGCGATCGGGTACCCAGGGCCTGAAGGCGCGGAAGGCGATCTGGCGGGACGCCGTTGGGAGCTGCTGCAGGCGGGGCAGAAGGCGGTGGTGGCGAAGGGCGGCGCGGGGGGAAAGGGAAACAAGCGCTTTGCGAGCGCTACCAGGCAGGCGCCGCGCTTTGCCGAGCGGGGCTTGCCCGGCGAGGAGGGCTGGCTCGAGCTGCGGCTGAAGCTGCTGGCGGACGTGGGGCTGGTGGGACTGCCGAACGCGGGTAAGTCCTCGCTTCTGTCGCGGCTGACGCGGGCCGCGCCCAAGGTGGCGAACTACCCGTTTACGACCCTGTCCCCGGTGCTGGGTGTGCTCGACGATGGCGAGCGCCAGCTGGTGGTGGCCGATATCCCCGGGCTGATCGAGGGCGCAAGCGAGGGCGCCGGGCTCGGGCATGACTTCCTGGCGCACGTGGAGCGCACGCGCTTGCTGGTGCACGTGCTCGATATTGCACCGGAGCTGGAAAACGGCGACGGAGCGGACGCCGAGCACAACTATGCGACGATCGAGCGCGAGCTCGCCGCACACGACGAGCGTCTCGCGCGCCTGCCTCGCGTGCTGGCGCTGTCAAAGGGGGACCTGGTGCCGCAGGCGCGGGCGGGAGAAGCGGTGGCGGCTTGGGAGCGCCGGCTGGGGGCAGAGGTACCGGTGATCGTGACCTCCAGCGCCACGGGAGCGGGGCTCGGAGAGCTGATGGGTGAGCTGCTCGAGCGGGTGACGCCACGCGGCTCATCGCCCGCGCAGGCTGGTGATGAAGCCCCGCCCGTCCCGGGCACGCGAGGAGGGGAGGTGCAGGACGAGGACCTGGCCGAGTACATGGTGTTCAAGCCGAGGGCGCTGAGCGGCTTTCAGGTGGCGAGGACCGGAGAGAGATCGTTCGCCGTTAGCGGAAAGGGAGTTGAGCTGCTGGTGGCGAGGTACGACGTCGAGAACGAGGATGCGATGGCGTATTTGCAGGGACGGTTGCGGAGGATCGGTGTAATGGCAGCATTGGAGGCGGAGGGCTTTCAGCCGGGCGATGAGCTCGAGGCCGGTGGAGTGAGGATCCAGCTCGACCCGGACGCTCGGGCATAAGCTCTGAGACATGAGACGAGTGGTGATAAAGCTGGGATCGAGCATCGTCGCCGAGGAAACCGGCGAACTGCGCAGTGCAGTGCTCGCGCATATCTGCGACACGGTCGCCGGCCTGCACAGCGCCGGCGACGAGGTGGTGATGGTTTCGAGCGGCGCGATCGCGCACGGCGTGCGGATCATGGGCTTGCCCATGCGACCCGGCGCTGTCGAGGAGCTGCAGGCCGCGAGCGCCGTGGGGCAGGGCAAGCTGTATCGCGTCTATGACGAGCTGCTGCGCGAGCGCGATCTGCACTCCGCGCAGGTGCTGCTCACGTTCATGGACATGAGCGCCCGTACCCACTACCTGAACGCGCGCCAAACACTGCGCAAGCTGCTCGACTGGCGGGTGGTGCCGGTCATCAACGAGAACGACACGACCGCCACCGACGAGATCTCTTTTGGAGACAACGACTTCCTCGCCGCTCAGGTGGCGATTCTCACTTCGGCCGACCTGCTCGTGCTGCTGACCGACATCGACGGGCTCTACACAGCCGACCCGCGGCAGGACCCTGACGCGCGCCTGGTTCCAGAGGTCACTGATTTCGAGACACTGGGGGGGGCGCAGGCGGGCCACAGCACCTCGCCGCTCGGCTCCGGCGGGATGCGCTCGAAGGTGGTGGCGGCCGACATGGCGACCGCCGCCGGCATTCGCGTGGTGATCTGTAACGGCGTGCGCGAGGGAGCGCTGCGGGCCGTGCTCGATGGGGACACGGAGGGCACGAACTTTCCGCCACGCACCGCGCGACACTCCTCCTTCAAGCTGTGGCTCCGCTACGCCAAGCCGAGTCACGGCACACTGCTGATCGACGCGGGTGCCGCGCGCGCCCTGCGCGAGGACGGCACGAGCTTGCTGCCGGTCGGCATCGTTGAGGTTCAAGGCTCCTTTCAGGCGGGCGATGCGGTGGCGATCGCCGAGTACGCCTCTCCAGAGAGAGCAGGCGCGCGGCCAGGTGCTCAAGGGGGCGGTGGTCCGCTGCTGGGCAAGGGCATCTGCAGCTACTCGGCCGATGAGCTGCGGCGCGTGAAGGGGCTGAAGTCAAAGGCAGTGCAAGAGATCGTTCCGCGTGCCACTGAGGAGGCCGTGCACCGCGACTACATGGTGCTCGACTGAAGATTGGACCCCACCCGCCCGGCGGGTCCTATTCTTCAATGCCATGGTCACGACTGTCGCACCGGTAGCTGAGACCTGCTCACGGGCACGCGAGTGCTCGAGATGGCTCGCGAGCATGGACACCGCCACCAAGAACACGGCGCTGATGGCGATTGCCACGGCGCTGCGCGTGCGCGGGGCTGAGATCTTGAGCGCCAACGAGCGCGATCTCGACGCTGGGCGTGAGGCCGGTATCGGGGAGGCTTTGCTCGACCGGCTGCGTCTGAACGAGCCGCGGATCGAGGGGATGGCCCACGCGGTGCAATCCGTCGTCGCGTTGCCAGACCCTGTCGGCGAGGTGATCGACGGTTATCGCCTTCCCAACGGCCTCGACGTGCGTAAGGTGCGCGTGCCGCTCGGGGTGGTGGCGGTCGTGTATGAGGCCAGGCCGAACGTGACGACCGACGCCGCCGCGCTGTGCCTGAAGTCCGGCAACGCGATCGTGCTGCGCGGATCCGCCACGGCCGCCCACTCAAACGCGGTGCTCTGCGCGATTGCAGCGGAGGCCGCCGTGGGGGCTGGGCTGCCCGATGGCGCTGTCAACATCGTGGCCGGTGGAGGTCACGAGGAGCTGGCTGAGCTGGCGACTCAGAAGGACAGCGTGGACCTGATCATTCCCCGCGGGGGCGAGGGGCTAAAGGCGGCGCTCGAGGAGGTGGCGACGGTACCGGTGATCTATGCGGCTTCCGGTAACTGCCACGTATATGTGGACGAGACCGCGGATCTTGCAGATGCAGAGCGGATCGTTATGAACGCGAAGGTGCAGCGCCCGGGCGTGTGCAACGCGGCCGAGACGCTGCTCGTCCACGAGAACGTCGCGGCGGAGTTCGTGCCGAGGATCGTGCAAGCCCTTCTCGATGCCGGGGTGGAGGTACGCGGAGATGAGCGCACACGGACGTTGGCGAAAGAGTCCCGTGGGGCACTCGGGGGGGCCACCGAGGAGGACTGGGGCACGGAGTATCTGGCGATGACTCTCGCTGTGAAGGTGGTCTTTTCAGTGCAGGAGGCGATCGAGCACATCGGCCGCTACGGCAGCGGACATTCCGAGGCGATCGTCACTCGCGACACGGCCAGCATGAGGGCCTTTCAGCTAGGCGTGGATGCGGCCTGCGTGTATGTGAACGCCTCGACCAGGTTTACCGACGGGGGCGAGTTCGGAATGGGGGCGGAGATCGGCAACTCGACTCAGAAGCTTCACGTGCGCGGCCCGATCGGCCTGCGCGAGCTGTGCACCTTCAAGTACCTCGTCGAAGGTGACGGACACGTCCGCGCTTGAGAAGCCACCGGCGCTCGGCATCCTCGGTGGGACGTTCAACCCTCCTCACCGCGGGCATCTGGCACTCGCCCGCCATGCCAAGGCCGAGCTGGGTCTGGAGCGCGTGTTGCTGATGCCCGCCGGGTGGGCCCCGCACAAGTCTTCCGAGCAAGATCCCGGACCGCTGCACCGCCTGGAGATGTGTCGCTTGGCGGTAGCGGGCGTGGATGGAGTGGAGGAGTGCGCTCTTGAGGTCGAGCGGAACGGCCCGTCGTATACGGTGGATACTCTGGAATCTCTCCATGCCGAGCACCCCGACATCGAGGTCACGTTTATCTTGGGAGCCGATGTCGCCTGCACGCTGCCCTCGTGGTATGAAGCATTCAAGTTGCCGCGGTTGGCCCACTTCGCCGTTGCAGGGCGTGTCGACTCCGGGGCGGGCGAGGTGCTGAAGGCGCTCGCGCTGTGGGTTCGGACGTTTGATGAGCGGGCTGTTGGCCAACAGCCAAGCGGCGGACCGATCGGCTTTCTGAGTATGCCTGTGTGTGACGTCTCCTCTTCGATGGTGCGCGAGCGCGTAGCTGAGGGTAGGCCGGTGGGGGATCTCCTCGAGCCGGCGGTCGCGCGGTACATAGCCGAGCACGGCCTGTATGGCGCCCTCGCGGCCGGTGAGTGCAAGGCCGGGGCATCGTGAAGCCCGAAGAGCTGGTTTCAGAGATCGCGCGCTACGCCGCGGATAAGAAGGCCGGAGAGATCTTGGAGCTCGACTTGCGCGGAGTGCTCTCCTACACCGACTACTTCCTGGTGTGCACGGGCAACACGGTGCGCCAGACAAAGGCGATCCACGACGGCATCCTGGAGGGCTGCAAGCACGAGCACGAAATTCAGCCCCGCCGGGTGGAGGGCCTGAGCAAGCGGGACTGGATCCTGATGGACTACCTCGACGTAGTCGTGCACATCTTCACGCCCGAGACGCGCGCGTTCTATCAGCTCGAGCAGCTCTGGGGGGAGGCTCCGGCGCGGGTCGCTGCGGAGAGCGCGTAGGGGCCGCATCGCGACTTGCGAAGATGGCGGGGTGAGCACCATCGTCACCAGCCGTCTCCCGCGCATGAGCGCGGTGATGCGCGAGGGCGAGCGAGTGACGGCCCTGGAGCTGTTCTTTGACCTGGTGTTCGTGCTGGCACTGACGCAGTGCACAGCGCTGATCGCCGGTACACCGACGTGGGAAGGGATGCTCAAGGGCCTGCTCGTGCTCGGCATGCTGTGGTGGTCCTGGGGCGGCTACGCGTGGCTGACGAGCGTCGTGGATCCCGAGGAGGGAGCGGTGCGGCTGGTGATGTTCGCGGCGATGGCGGCGTTTCTCATCGCCGCTCTGTGTGTGCCAAGAGCGTTCAGTTCAGAGGCCCTGCTGTTCGCCTGCGCCTATACAGCGGTGAGGATCGCGCACATCGCGCTCTTTATGCTGGCCAGCCGCGAGGACGCAGCGCTGCGCAAATCGGTGATCGGGCTGGCGGGCAGCACGGCGATCAGCGCGGCGCTGCTGGTGCTAGCCGCGTTCACCAGCGATGGGCTTCAGCTTGGGCTGTGGGGACTGGCGCTGTTGCTCGATACCGGCGGGCCGTTCCTGTTCGGGATCGAGGGATGGAAGCTCGTGCCCGGTCATTTCGCTGAGCGGCACGGGTTGATCATCATCATCGCCCTGGGTGAGTCGATCGTGGCATTGGGAGCAGGCGCGAAGGCGGGTTTAGATGCGGGAGCCGTGGCCGCCGCCGTGCTGGGCATGATCGTCGCGGCGACCCTGTGGTGGACGTACTTCGACGTCGTCGCGCCGGTGGCCGTGCACCGCTTGACGCAGGCCAAGGAGGGAGTCGAGCGTAACGAGATCGCGCGCGACTCCTACTCCTACATCCACTTTCTGATGATCGCCGGGATCGTGCTCGTCGCGGTGGGGATGAAGCAGACACTTGCCCACGTCGGCAAGCCGCTCGGCGGTGTGCCGGCGGCAGCGATGCTCGGCGGCGCCTCGCTCTATCTATTGGCGCACGTCGCTTTCAGGCTGCGCAACGTACATTCGGTCAACAAACAGCGTCTGCTCTGCGCCGTGCTGCTGCTCGCGCTCGTCCCAGTGGAGAACGCCGTGAAGCCACCCTCGCTGCTCACCTTGACTGTGCTCGCCGCCGTGCTTGCGGCGTTGATCGCATATGAGGCCCTGCGTTTCGCCGAGGCACGCGAGCGTGTGCGCCACCCGCCGGCGCAAGGGACGCTCGCCGGATAGGGATCGCGAACCTCGATGGCGCAAGCGACCTTTTACTTCGACCTCGGATCGCCGTTCGCGTATCTCGCCTCCGAGCGCCTGCACGAGACGCTGCCGGAGCCAGTCGAGTGGCAGCCGGTATCGCTCGGCGCGTTGTTCAAGCTGAACGGCCGCTCCTCGTGGTCGCTGGGCGATCACGACCGGCGGCGTGTGGGCATGGCCGAAGTCGAGCGCCGTGCCCAGCAGTACGGACTCCCACCTGTGCGCTGGCCCGAGGAGTGGCCCGGTAACTACCTCACCGTGATGCGCGCGGCCATCTTCGCCGCCCGTCAGGGGCTCGGGCGCGAGTTCGCAACGCAGGCCTTTCGCAACGCATTCCAGCAAGGCCACGATCTCAGCATCCCCGCCAACGTGCTGCAAGCCGCACGCGACGCTGGCCTGCACCCAGGAGAGGTGCAAGAGGCCGTCCAGGACCCCGAGATCAAGCTTGCGCTACGGCAGGCCACTGGAGCTGCACACCAGCTCGGAGTGTTCGGGGTTCCCACCCTCGCGGCCGGTGGTGAGTTGTTCTGGGGCGATGACCGTCTCGAGGATGGCGCTGCTCATCTAGCCAGATGAGGCACGTGGGTGATGCGGGGGGCTGGTGCACCGCTGAGACTGTAGGTTGCGCGCATGGCAGCACCCGTGCGCGCAGACGATCCCGCCACAAGCGCATCACACGACCGGCTACTGCCATGGATCGCCGCCGAGCGCGGGGTCAGGGCACTCGTGCTGGTCGCCCTCGGTGTGGTTCTGATCACGCATCCTGATACTGACTGGGCCGCGGAAATCACTCATCTGGCTCATCAGTGGGGTCTGGATCCGAGCCGCAACGTCGTAAAAAAGGTCATCGACGCCGTGCGCAAGGTCCACGCCAGTCAGAACGTGGTGTTCGGTGTGATCGCGCTGGGATACGCCGCGCTGGAGGGCGCCGAGGCTTACGGGCTGGCGCGGCGAAGGCCCTGGGGAGAGTGGTTGACACTCTTGGCCACCTCGATCCTGCTCATCCCCGAGACCTGGGAGCTGATCCGCAGCGTCACCCCGCTGAAGGTGGCAGCGCTGATCGTGAACCTGCTTGTCGTTGTCTATCTGTACTGGCGCTTGCGCCGCAGTGGCCTTGAGCCGGCGGGGGTGGCGGGGAGCGCTCTGTGACGCTTGGGGATGGCTGCGCTTCCGCGGTGCTGTGTGCTCACCGCGACTGGGGCAGCGTGACCGCGCCCCGCTTGGCGGCTGGAGCGGAAGGTGGCGGTATGACCGGCCCGATGTCCCCGTCCGGCGCCTGATCCAAGTCGACGATTACGGGCGCGTGGTCGCTCGGCCCTGTGCCCTTGCGGGCCTGCCGGTCAACCCACGCTGCCTGAACCCTGCCGGCCACCGTGGCCGTGGCGAGCACGAGATCGATGCGCATGCCGAGGTCTTGGTGGAACATCCCGGCCCGGTAGTCCCAGTAGGTGAACACTCGCTCGGTTGGCCAGCGATCGCGCACGACGTCGCGCAGGCCGATCGCCTGCAGCTTGGCGAGCGCCGCACGCTCGGGCGGGGTGACGTGGGTTTGGCCTGCGTAGGCAGCGGGGTCGAACACGTCGGCGTCAGCCGGCGCGATGTTCATGTCTCCGCACACCACCGCGGTGTCCGGGCCAGCGCTGACCATCGCTTCCAGCGCGGTCAGCCAGGCGAGCTTGTAGCGGTAGTGCTCGGAGTCCGGAGTCCGCCCGTTTGGTACGTATACCGAGCACACCCGGATGCCTGCGCATGTGGCAGACACCGCCCGCGCCTCCGCATGCGGGAAACCCGGGGCGCCTGCGATTCCGGCGACGACGTCGTCGAGGCCCACACGCGAGAGGATCGCGACCCCGTTCCATTGCGCTTCGCCGTGCAGGGCGAAGGCGTAGCCGCGGCTTGAGAGATCCTCGCCGAGCAACTGCTCGAACGCCGCGTCGGCGAGCTTGGTCTCCTGCAGGCAGACGACGTCGGGCTGGCGCTGATCGAGCCAGGGGAGCAGCCGCGGCACCCGTTTCTTAGCCGAGTTCACGTTCCAGGTCGCCACGCGCACGGGATGTACGGTAGCGCTGCCACTGGCGAGCGCCACTGTTCAAGCCGGGAGCCCGCTCCGCGCACTCGTGCGGTTCCTGACCCTTTTGCGGTAGCGCTGGCCTCAGGCAGTTCTCAATGGAGCTAGAGGGGCTCGAACCCTCGACCTCCGCCATGCCATGGCGGCGCTCTCCCAGCTGAGCTATAGCCCCGAGTCGCCCTCATCTTACCGCCCGGGGTGGCCGCTCTGGGCGCCGCTGGTCCTCACCCCGGTGGGATAAACTCTGGCACGTCGAGATCTTCTCCGGGCTCCTCTGGGCCCTGCGTGCCGGCGCCCGGGCCGGCTTGGTCCAGGCGAGCGGTCATGCCTCCGTGGGCCAGGCGCACGTCTCCGATTAGCCGCTCGGCGTTGTTGCGCAGGGAAACCGAGAGCTCGCGCAGGTTGCGAGAAAGCTCGGTGCCCTCGCGCAGGACCTCGCGTGCGACGACATGGGCCTCGCTGACGATCTCGCGGGCATCCTCACGAGCCTTCGCGCGGACGCGCTGGGCCTGTTCGGTGGCACTGGCGCGCAGCTTCTCGAGATCCTCGCCGCCGCTGGTGAGCGCACGCTCGGCCTCAGCATGCCCCTCGGCGAGCAGCTCGTTCACCTGTGCGCGTGCCTCGGCCACGATGCGCTCAGCCTCCACTCGCGCGCCGGCGAGCACCGCGCCGGTCTGCTCGCTGCTCGCCGCGCGCATCTGCTCACTGTCCTGACGCGCGCCGGAGCGCTCGAGCTCGGCTTCCTCGTGCGCCGTCGTGCGCAGATCCTCGGCCTCGGCCTGAGCGCTGGCGCGGACGCGCTCAGCCTCGGCGTGAATCGCACCAACTGCGGAGACGGCCTCGTTCCTGGCGGCCTCCGCCTGTGAGCGGGCGGCGTGGATGATCTCCTGCGCCTCCTCCTCGGCCGCCTGGATGCGGTTGGCAGCGGCCCGGTCCGCCTCGGCAATCCGCTCGCGGGCACGCTCCTCGGCCCGCTCGCGCAACTTCGCCGCGGCGCGTTCGGAGGCCTCGATGATCTCAGAGACCTGTGCGGACACATGGTCGGGCTCCATGTGGCAAATGGTAAACCGAGCGAGGCGGTGGCAGAAAAAGTGGGAAATATGTCCTTGCGGACAGATCCGGCCTGCGCGATGATCAAGTCGTGGCCAAAGCAAGAGCACCACGCCAGATCGCGATCCTCGCCTATCCGGGTGTGCAGAGCCTCGACGTCACCGGTCCGCTCGAGGTCTTCGCGGGTGCGCAGACGCTGCTGGAAGGCTCGGTCTCTGGCGAACGCGGCTATGACGTACAGGTACTCAGCCGCGACGGGGAGCCGCTACGCACATCGAGTGGGCTCACAATCGTTCCGCACGGAAAGCTCGAGGAGGCACCCACGCGGCTCGACACGCTGATCGTCGCCGGTGGTTATGGCTTCTGGGAGGCGAGCGCCGACCGGGCCACTGTCGACTGGATCGCGCAAGCAGCCGCCCGCGCGCGGCGCACGGCGTCGGTATGCACGGGCGCCTTCTTGCTGGCGCAGGCGGGCCTGCTCGACGGGCGGCGTGCGACCACGCACTGGGCGAGCGCCGCGGAGCTCGCGCGCCGCTATCCGGCCGTGGAAGTGGACCCCAAGCCGATCTTTCTGCGTGACGGGCCGGTGTGGACCTCGGCGGGCGTCACTGCCGGCATGGACCTCTCGCTCGCGCTTGTGGAGGAGGATCTCGACCGCGAGGTGGCGCTTGCGATCGCGCGCCATCTCGTGTTGTTTCTGCGCAGGCCCGGCAACCAGTCGCAGTTCAGCGCAACCCTGGCTCATCAGCAGCCCCAGCGTGAGCCGCTGCGCGAGATCCAGCGCCACGCCGTCGAGCATCCGGCGAGCGATCTGTCCGTGGAGGCGATGGCCGAACGAGCCCACATGAGCCCACGTCACTTCGCCCGGGCTTTCCGCGCCGAGACGGGCGTCACCCCTGCGCGCTATGTCGAGCGGGTGCGCTTGGAGGCCGCGCGCCGGCAGCTGGAGGACACAACGGATCCGGTCGCATCGGTCGCATCGGCTTGTGGCTTCGGCGCCGCTGAGACGATGCGCCGGGCGTTCCTGCGCGCGCTTGGGGTCGGACCGGCGGAGTACCGGCGTCGCTTTCAAGCGCATGCTGTGGACGCGTGGGTCGCTGCTTGATCAGCATCGCCCGGCCGGTTCGTCGCCTGCAATTTCAGCCTTGATCCGGCGAACTGCAACTACAAGAAACAACAAAAGAGGCAAGACAATGGACATCGCGATTCTCATCTACGACCGGCTGACCGCACTCGACGCGATCGGCCCATATGAGGTGCTCAGTCGCTTGCCGGGCGCGAACGTGGTGTTCCTCGCCGCTGAGACCGGACCGGTTCGTACCGACAACGGCATGCTCACGCTGCAGGTTGAGCATACGCTCAAGGAGCTCACGAGCCCGGAGGTCGTGCTCGTGCCGGGCGGGCCCGGCGACGTCGTGGCGCGAGCGGGCGAGCCCGTGCTCGACTGGCTCAGGCAGGCAGACTCGACGAGCACGTGGACCACCTCGGTTTGCACCGGCTCGCTGATCCTCGCTGCCGCCGGGCTGCTCGAGGGCAAGCGCGCCACGAGTCACTGGCTGGCGATGGAGGAACTGCGCCGTCTCGGCGCCGAGCCAGTCTCAGAGCGCGTCGTATTCGACGGCAAGCTCGTTACCGCCGCAGGCGTGTCGGCGGGCATCGACATGGCGCTCGCGCTGGCCGCTCGGATCGCAGGAGATTCCGTTGCCCAGGCGATCCAGCTGGGCATCGAGTACGACCCGCAACCGCCGTTCGATGCCGGCTCGCCGCGCACGGCGCCGGCGGAGATCGTGGAGCTGGTGCGCTCGCTGAGCCCGCGCGTCCAGGAACAGGAACTCGCCCGCTAACCGGCCGCCGCCGGTGCGGCGCGCCAAGTAGGGCCGGCGCGCACACGGCACAGGCAACGCCGCCGGGGCCTACCGCTAACCTGCGAGGCCCGATGGCTGAGCACCGCTATGACCCACAGGAGATCGAGCCTCGCTGGCAGAAGGTCTGGGCCGGCGAGCGCACGTGGGAGGTCGCCAATGGTTCTGAGGCGGGTGAGCGGGCATCCAATTCATACGTGCTGGAGATGCTCCCGTACCCGAGTGGTGAGCCCCATATTGGCCACCTGAAGGTTTATTCGGTGGGCGACGCGATCGCGCACTACCACCGCCGGACGGGCCATCGTGTGCTGCACCCGATGGGCTATGACGCCTTTGGCCTGCCCGCCGAGAACCACGCGATCAAAACCGGCGTGCACCCGCGCGACTCGACGGCCGCGTCGATCGCCTCCTTTCAGCGCGAGTTCCGCCGCTGGGGAATCTCGATCGACTGGTCGCGCGAGCTGGCAACGCACGAACCGGGCTATTACCGCTGGACACAGTGGATCTTCCTGGAGCTGTTCGGCGCCGGGCTGGCCTACCGCAAAGAGGCGGCGGTCAAGTGGTGCCCCAAAGACCAGACGGTGCTCGCCAACGAGCAGGTGGACGCGGAAGGGCATTGTGAGCGTTGCGGGGCGCTGGTGGAAGTCAAGCAGCTCGAGCAGTGGTTCCTGCGGATCACCGACTATGCGGAGCGGCTGCTGGGCGACCTCGATCAGATCGAGTGGCCCGAGCACGTCAAGACGATGCAGCGCAACTGGATCGGCCGCTCAGAGGGCGCCGAGGTGACGTTCCGCTGCGAGGAGATCGGCGTCGACTATCCGGTTTTCACAACACGTCCCGACACGCTGTTCGGCGCCACGTTCTTCGTGATGGCGCCTGAGCATCCCGACGTGCTGCGGCTCGCTGAGGGGACCGAGCACGAGCAGGCGGTGCGCGAGTACGTAAATGTCGCACTGAACGAGACCAACGAGGAGCGCGGCAACGCCGAGAAGGAGAAGACGGGGGTGCCGCTCGGACGGACGGTCACCAACCCGGTGAACGGCGAGCAGATCCCGATGTACGTAGCGGACTACGTGCTGATGGAGTACGGCACGGGCGCGATCATGGCGGTGCCGAGGCACGACGAGCGCGACTATGCGTTCGCGCGCAAATATGGACTGCCGGTTCGCCGCGTGATCGAAGGCCCAGCCAGCGCCGCGCCGGACGCCGACCCGAGCGCGCCCGAGACCACCGGGCAGGGTCGGGTGGGTGGGGTGGGTGGGGTCTATACAGGCGACGGCGTGCTCGTCAACTCCAACCCCGAGTTCGACGGCATGAACAACCGCGAGGCCCTGGGCGCGATCGTGGCTTGGCTTGACCGCGAGGGCAAGGGCCACGCCTCGGTCAACTACAAGCTGCGCGACTGGCTGATCTCGCGCCAGCGCTACTGGGGCACACCGATCCCAATCGTCCACTGCCCGGGCTGCGGCGCTGTGCCGGTGCCCTACGAGCAGCTGCCCGTCGAGCTACCCGAGATCGAGGACTACACACCCAAGGGCCGCTCACCGTTGGCTGGCGCCGAGGATTGGGTCAACACGACCTGCCCCGAGTGCGGCGGTAAGGCGTTGCGCGAGACCGACACGATGGACACGTTCGTCGACTCCTCGTGGTACTTCCTGCGCTACTGCGACCCGCACAAGGACGACGACGCCTGGGACCCCGAGGCGTTGCGCGAGTGGATGCCCGTCGACCAGTACATCGGCGGGGTGGAGCACGCGATCCTGCATTTGATGTACGCGCGCTTCTTCTGCAAGGCACTCGCCGATCTCGGCCATCTGGACTTCCAGGAGCCATTCGAGGCGCTGTTCACTCAGGGGATGGTCACGAAGGACGGCGCGAAGATGTCAAAGTCCAGGGGCAACGTGGTCTCACCAGCGGCGATCATCGAGCGCTACGGGGCGGATACCGCCCGCTGCTACATCCTGTTCATCGGGCCGCCCGACCAGGATGCGGACTGGTCTGATGAGGGCATGGAGGGGGTGCACCGCTTCCTGAGCCGGCTGTGGCGCTTGGCGGCGGAGACGGCAGAGCGCAGGGACACGCCCGCTGGGAATGCGGCCGCGGAGGAGGAGCTGTTGCGCAAGGCGCATTGGGCTATCGACAAGGTGAGCGGTGACCTGCGCCGCTTCAGCTTCAACACTGCAATCGCGGCGGTGATGGAGCTACTCAACGAATGCTCGCGCTTGCGGGAGAACACGAGCGTGGAGGGCCAAAAGTTCGCACTCGCGACGGCCGCTTCCTTGCTGTTCGGATTCGCGCCCCACCTCAGCGCTGATGTGTATGAGCGGCTGACAGGCGAGCGGGTGTGGGAGCAGCCGTGGCCGCAGGCCGAGGAGGAGCTGCTGGAGCGCGATGTCTATGAGCTGGTGTGTCAGGTGAACGGCAAGCTGCGCGACCGCGTGCAGGCTTCTGCTGACGCCCCCCCCGAGGAGCTGAAGGAGCTGTGCAGAGCGGCGCCGAACGTGAAGGCACACCTCGACGGCAAGCAGATAGTCAAGGAGATAGTGGTGCCGGGCAAGCTCGTCAACCTCGTCGTGCGCTGATGGCCGAGCTCAAGCCTGCCTACCTGATTCACGGCGACGACCACGGCGCGATCGCCGAGCGCCGTGCGGGCCTGAAGACGCTGGCCGAGCAGGAAGGGGACGCGGCCAGCGTCGAGGTGCTCGATGGCGAGGCCGGCACCCCGGCCGCTGTGGCGCTCGCATTGAATGCGATGACATTCGCGACTCACCGGCGCGTGATCGTCGTTGACGGCGTGGAGCGCTGGAAGCAGGCCGAGGTCGAGCAGCATCTGACTCAGGCGCTGGCGGCGATGCCGCCTGCGACGACCGTGGCGCTGTTCGCGCGCGAGGAGAACCGCAGCAAGGCGCCCGCGGCGGTAGGAGAGGCAGTCAGGCGTGCGGGGGGACAGGTGGTTACCCAAGCCACGGTGAAGCCGTGGGAGCTCGGAAAGTGGGCGCGCGAGCAGGCGGCGCGGATGGGTATCGAGCTCGACGCGGCCGCGGCCACGGCGCTGGTCGGCCAAGTCGGGGAGCGCCAGCAGAGACTGCTGCGCGAGCTGGAGAAGCTCGCGCTGGAACTGGACTCGCCTGGCAAAGTGAGCGCCGGGGAGATCGAAAGCCGCGCCGCTCGCTCAGCGCAATATCGCGCGTATACGCTCGCCGACGCGCTTGTCGGGGGCGACGGGCGTGAAGCCATGCGCTCGTACATGCGCCTGCGCGAGCAGGGCGAGCGCCTGTCAGGGCTGATCTACCTGATGGCCTCGCGCCTGCGGGAGGCGCTGGCCGTGGCGCTGCGCCTGCAGGCCGGAGAGTCCGAGGCGAGCATCAAGCGCGGGCTGCGCATGCCGGCGCGTGCGGCTGAGCGCTTCATGGCGGACGTCGCGCGCAGTGATCCCGAGCGGCTGCGCAAGGCTCTCGGCGTGCTGGCCGACCTCGAGCTCGACTCACGTGGCGGAGCGGCGATCCAGGCAAGCCGCTCGCCGCTGGCGGTGCTCGGCGAAGACTCGATCGCCGTGGGAGCGATCGATGTGATTACAAGCTAAGAGGAGGCGCCAGCGCGAACGCGGGCAGCACGGGACTTCCTGTGCGCGCCGGTATTGCGGTGCATCGCGCCGCGCTTGACGGCCTTGTCGATCGTTGAGACGAGCTCGCGGTGCTCGGCGTCGGCGCTCGTGGTGTCGCCGCTCTCCATCGTCGCCTGCAGGCGACGGAAGTGGGTCTTGATAGCGGACGTATAGCGCAGGTTCTCCAAGCGCTCACGCTCGGTGCGCAGGATCCGCTTCTTTTGGGAGTGTATGTTGGCCATAGCTGGACGGGCGGTGCAGCCGGAGGAAGCCACCGGGCGCGCCGCAGGGGGCCGTACTATAGCGGCCTTGTCCGCCGCAGCAGCAGCCTCCGCCGGGGAGCCCGCCCCACCGGCCCCTCCCGGTGGCGGCGCGGGGGGGAGGGTTGCACGCAATACCGCGATCTTCTCGATCGCCACCGGCATCTCGCGGGTTGTCGGGCTCGGGAGAGAAATCGCCGTTGCGAGTTTCTTCGGCACGAGTCCCCGCTTCTCGGCGTACACGATCGCCTCGCAGGTCCCGTACCTGTTCAGCAATCTATTCGCCAACGCGGCACTGTCGGCGGCCTTCGTACCGGTGTTCACCGAACTGCTCCAGAAGGGCCACAAGAAAGAGGCCTTCCGGCTCGCCTCGACGCTGTTCTGGGTGATGCTGATCGTGCTGGGCGCAGTCACCGCGGTGTTCATTCTCGCC
>Ga0307373_10003332_pt1 | contig 27994 bp, 29 predicted proteins | sample OX2MG_FD_202534 | JGI IMG/M metagenome (GOLD analysis project Ga0307373, IMG submission 202534) | Soil microbial communities from Risofladan, Vaasa, Finland - OX-2 | ecosystem: Environmental > Terrestrial > Soil > Coastal area > Acid sulfate soil | place: Finland: Risofladan, Vaasa | collected... | reverse complement strand
CAGGGCTCGAGCGCCCCCACGAGAGACCGGATCGCTCACGCCCGAGCCCGGCACCTCCGGGGCCATTCCCCTCGCCCGGATCGACCGCCGCAGCACGAAGCTCGCCCGACTCAGCTCGCGACGCCAGGACCGCAGGAGCCTGGGGCTGAGCGGGCGGCCGAGAGGCGAGATCCCGGGGCAAACAGAGAGAACCTGCCGTTCGGCACTGCCGCCGCCCGCCTGAGGGGGCGACACTTATAGCTGTCGTCGTAGACGAACGTGTCTTTGGCACTCCGCATGTCGCCGTGCCCCGACGACAGGCCGGTGACAGGGGTCTGGCGGTGATCCCGATGTCGTTCCGGCGAATGAACGTCCACCCAGACGAGATGAGCGGCACGGCAGGCGCGCCGGGCCCCCACGGCCGGAGGGCCGCGCGGGCGACCGCGGCCGTCGTGGTCGCGTCGACCCTCCTCGCGCTGGTGGCGATTCCACCGGTCGCCGGCGCGGCGACGCTCGCCACCTGGGCGCCGGCCGGCGCGCTCGGAACGGCCCGGTTCGAGGCCAGCGCGACCCTGCTGCCGACGGGGGACGTCCTCGTCGTCGGCGGTCTGACGGGATCGCTCCCCTCGGCAACCCCGACAGCCTCGGCCGAGCTGTACAACGCGCTCACGGGAAGCTGGACGGCGACAGGGTCACTCGCGCTCGCACGCGACGAGACAAGCGCGACCCTGCTGCCGACGGGGGACGTCCTCGTCGTCGGCGGTCTGACGGGATCTGGTGGGTCCGCGACCGCGACCGCCTCGGCCGAGCTGTACGACCCCGTGACCGGGACGTTCGCACAGGCGGCGCCGATGCCGACCGCCTGCTTCGGGGCGTCTGCGGTCGTGCTCCAGGACGGGCGGCTGCTGGTCGTCGGTGGTGACACCGGCACGGCGGGCGCGCCGACACCCTCAGCCTCCGTCCAGGTCTACGACCCGGCGACGAACACCTGGGCGGGCGCGGCCCCGCTCTCGACGCCCCGGGCCTTCGAGACGGCGACCCTGCTCACGAGCGGGAAGGTCCTCGTCGCCGGTGGGACCGGACCGGTGAACGCCTCGCTCGCCTCCTCCGAGCTCTACGACCCGAGCACCAACACGTGGTCGACCGCGGACTCGCTCAGCACGGCTCGGTCGCACGCCACGGCCACGCTGCTCGCAAACGGCACCGTCGTGAGCGCCGGGGGCTTCTCCACCACGGGGAGCGCGCGCTCCTCGGCGGAGCTGTTCAACCCCGCGACGAACCAGTGGACGAGCACTGGATCCCTCAGCACGGCGAGGGGCAACGCGACCGCGATGCTCCTCCCGAACGGGAAGGTGCTCGTGGCAGGCGGCGAGACCAGCGCGGCTACGTCCCTCGGTTCCGCGGAGCTCTACGACCCCGCCGCGGGGGTGTGGGCGGCGACCGGGTCGCTCGGCGCCGCGCGCACCGACGCGGCCGGAGTGCTGCTGCCGAGCGGAACGGTCCTCCTCGCCGGTGGCGCGGGCGCGAACGGGGCGGCGCTGGCGAGCGCGGAGGCGTACTTCGCCGGAGTGCCCCCGGCGTTCACGAGCCCCGAGTCGGCGGTCTTCTATCTCGGAGTCCCCTCCCGCTTCGCCGTCGTGGTCTCTGGAGCCCCGACGGCGACGATCGCCGAGTCCGGCGTGCTCCCGGTCGGGATGTCCTTCACCGCGTACTCGAACGGTTCGGCGGTGCTGTCGGGCCGTGCGGCCGGCGTCCCCGGCACCTTCACCATCCGCCTGTTCGCCACGAACGGCGTCTCGACGACTGGCCAGCTGCTGAAGATCACGATCGACCGCTCTCCGTCGCCCGGATACCTGATCTCGGGAGCATCGGGAACCGTGTACGCGTACGGGGGCGCGTCGACCGCGTCATCGCTCTCGCTCGACCCGAAGACCCGGGCCGTGATGGCGATCGCCGCGAGCCCGGGGAGCGGCGGCTACTACCTCGTGACCCAGCTCGGTGACGTCTACAACTTCGGCGGCGCGCCCTTCTACGGCTCGGCGGCCGGAGCGCGCCTCTCCTCTCCTGTCTCTGCGTTCGCGACCACCCCGGACGGCCACGGGTACTGGCTCGTGTGTCGGGACGGCTCGGTGCACCCCTACGGCGACGCCCACACGTACTCGTCGCTCGTCGTGAACCCGAGAACCCGCCCGGTCGTCGCCGTCGCTTCCTCGCCCGACGGCAACGGCTACTGGCTCGTGACCTCGCGCGGCAACGTCCTCAACTACGGCGACGCAGCGTTTTACGGCTCGAAGGCCGGCGTGCAGCTGCCCCACCCGATCGTCGCCTTCGGCGCGACCCGCGACGGTACGGGCTACTGGCTCGTGAGCTCGGGCGGCAACGTGTACAACTTCGGCGCGGCGCGCTTCTACGGTTCGAAGGCCACGGTTCGGCTGCCGCGTCCCGTCGTCGCCTTCGCGGCGACGCTCGACGTCAAGGGCTACTACCTCGTGAGCTCCGGAGGGAACGTCTACAACTACGGCGATGCCACCTTCTACGGCTCGCCCGTGCACGTCGCGCTCCCGGCCCCGGTGACGGCGGTGGCGGTTACCGGCGGTTGAGCCAGGCGCCCCCATGCAAAGGGCGCGTCTTCGGGCTCGACGAGATGAGACGCCGCTGCGGGGGTGTCACCTCGGCCGGGCACCCGAGCCGGGAACGAGGAACGAGGACCGAGAGCGCCGCGAACCTCCTGAGGATGGTGGCGGGCGCTCGTCGGCCGACGCGACGGGGAGCACCGCTCGAGCGCTCGAGGAACGGGCGAACGCCCCGACGGCCAGCGGGACGCGAAAGGCGACGGAGGGGCGCGCCCGGCGACAAGACCGAGGTCAGATGCCTGCGGCGTGAGCGAGGTGGCCGACCAGGGTCGTGAGCGCCATGGCGAGCCCGCCTCCGGCGACGACCCGGAGGGCCCCCTTGCGCCACCCGGCACCGCCGGCCAGGCCGCCCAACGCCCCCAGCACGGCGAGGGCGAGCAACGCGACCGCGACGATCGCGAGCGACCGCTCGGCGGCCGGCGCCAGCAGCAGGGCGACGACCGACAGCGTCGCGCCGGCGGCGAACGCAACGGCGGAAGCGCCCGCCGCCTGGAGGGGGCGGGCGGCGGTGGTGCCGGCGAGGCCGAGCTCGTCGCGGGCGTGGGCGGCGAGGGCGTCGTGGTCGGTCAGTTGCCTCGCCACCCGCGCCGCGAGCTCCGGCTCGACACCGCGCTCGACGTAGAGGTCCGTCAGCTCGGTCAGCTCGGCGTCGGGACCCGCGGCCAGCTCGGCACGCTCACGGGCCAGGTCGGCGTGCTCGGCGTCGCGCTGGGAGGCGACGGAGACGTACTCGCCCGCGGCCATCGCCATCGCCCCGGCCGCCAGCCCGGCGACGCCAGCCGTCAGGATGGCGCTGCGTGACGCGCTCGACGCAGCGACGCCCAGCATCAGGCTGGCCGTCGAGACGATCCCGTCGTCAGCTCCGAGGACCGCGGCCCGCAGCCATCCGACGCGCCCCGAGCGGTGCCGTTCGAGATGGCGGGTGGTCGCGCGCCGGTGCGCCGAGGCGGGCATGTCTAGATGGTCGGTCAGTCGGCGCAGCTGCGACAGGGGCGAATGTCACGGCACGTCCGCCACTCGTCCTCAGCCCGGCGACGGCACACCAGGGGCCAGCCATGGAGCCGGAGTCCCTCGTGAGCACCGTCGGACGCAGTGGTCGACGGCGAGCTCGCCGTGCCCCTGCCGGCGCCTGACGAGGTCCCCCCCCCTCGCGACCGACGACGGGGCCCGACCGGATCGGTCGCTCCTCGTCGGATCTGCGCGTGCCGGAGACCCGGCGCGACCGACCCCGCGCCGCCTCCGCTCCGACGGCAGCCCGCCCGGACGGACAGCTCCCGACCGGTGTCGCGCACGCCCGTCCCGGCGCCCGCATCGGCTCGGCCGACACCATCAGCGCCACGAGCGAGCGGGGAGGCCGCGCCCCTCGGGCCCTCCTCATCATCGGCGACGATGCGCGCCGGAGGCGCATCCTCGAATCGACCGAGGTAGGGTGGGCCCCGCTTGGACGGGGCCTCCCGAGTCACCGGGGGCCGGCGGCTCCGCCCGATCATCGGTGCATCTCCACTCGGACCCCCGAACGCCCCACATGACTACGGAGGACCCGATGGGTCGGCGCCCCTGTCGACTTGGAGCACACGAGCGCCCCGGCTACACAAGAGGCGACGAGCCGAACACGCATGCGCGCACCGGACCGCCATCGAAGGTCAACCCCGGATGACCGACGGGCGCGATGAAGAGCCGCCGATCAGCGACCTCCGCTCAGCGTTGGCGCGTCTCGAGCGGTACCCCGGTCAGCTGATCCAGACCGACCATCCCGTGGATCCCAACGGCGAGCTCGCCGGCGTGTACAAGCGCGTCGGAGCTGCAGGCACCGTCGAGCGGCCGACACAGATCGGCCCGGCGATGGTCTTCAACTCCGTGACGGGCTACCCCGGGTCGCGGGTTCTCGTCGGCCTCATGGCGAGCCGCCATCGAGTGGGCGTGCTTCTCGAGTCCACGCCCCAGCAGCTGACCCGACGGCTGTCCGACGCCTACGACAACGCTCGCCCGCCGGTACACGTCGGACCCGAAGCGGCGACATGCCAGGAAGTCGTCTACCGAGCCGACGAGGACGGGTTCGATCTCCGGAAGATCCTGCCCGCCCCCACGAACACGGATCAGGATGCGGGGCCCTATTTCTGCCTTGGCCTGGTGCTCGCCAGCGATCCCGAGCTCGGCACCGACGTGACGATTCACCGTCTCTGCGTGCAAGGCAGGGACGAGCTGTCGATCTTCTTTGCTCCGGGACGCCATATCGATGCGTTCCGACGGCGGGCGGACGCCGCGGGACGCCCGTTCCCGATATCCATCAACATGGGCCTCGACCCAGCCATCCACATCGCCGCGGTGTTCGACCCCCCCACCACCCCGCTCGGTTACGACGAGCTCTCCATCGCCGGCGGCATCCGCAACTCCCCGGTAGCGCTCGTCGACTGCGTCACGGTCGATCAGAAGGCGATCGCCTCCGCCGAGATCGTGATCGAGGGTCACATCGTCTCCGACAAGCTGATCCCCGAGGATCAGAACACCCACACCGGCAAGGCCATGCCAGAATTTCCCGGCTATCTCGGCGAGGCACACCCGTCGCTCCCGGTCATCAAGGTCACGGCGATCACAACCCGCAGGAACCCGATCCTGCAGACCTTGGTCGGACCTGGGGAAGAGCACGTCAGCCTTGCCGGGATACCGACTGAAGCAAGCATCTTCAACGCGCTGCATGCCGCCATGCCGGATTTCGTGACCGAGGTCTACGCCCACAGCGCCGGTGGCGGCAAGCTCCTGTCCATCCTCAAATGCAACAAGAAGAGCGCGAGGGACGATGGCCGGGCGCGCCAGGCGGCGTTGCTCGCGTTCGGTGTGTACTCAGAGCTGAAGCATCTCATCTTGGTCGACGAGGACGTAGACATCTTCGACACGAACGACGTGCTCTGGGCGATGACCACCCGGCTTCAGGGCGACGTCGACATCATCACCATCCCGGGCGTGAGCGGTCACGTCCTCGATCCATCGCAGTCGCCCGACTACAACGTGCTGTTGCCAGCGAGAGGTACCACGGCGAAGACGATCTTCGACGCCACCGTTCCGTTCCGCCTAAAGGACGTATTTGCTCGTGCGCACTTTCGCGACGTCGACCCTCGTCCGTTCGCACCACAACTGAACCTGGAGTATCCGCCATCGTGAGCCAAGAGCAGAAGAACCGCATGATCGTCGGCATCAGCGGCGCGACCGGCGTCGTCTACGCCGTGCGGGCGCTGCAGGTGCTGCGCTCGCTCGACATCGAGACCCATCTGATCGTCAGTCGTGCCGCGGAGCTCACCCGGGCCTACGAGACGGACCTGACCCGTGAGGACCTGAACGGGCTGGCCGACCACGTCTACAACATCAAAGATGTCGGTGCTCCGATGTCGTCGGGATCGTTCATGACCCTGGGGATGCTCATCGTGCCCGCATCGATGCGCGCCGTCGGCGAGATTGCCTCTGGAGTCTCGTCGTCGCTACTGACGCGCGCGGCCGACGTCGTGCTCAAGGAACGCCGGCGTCTGGTGCTGATGGTTCGCGAGACGCCGCTGAATCTGATCCATCTCCGCAACATGGCCGCCATCGTGGAGGCGGGAGGGACGATCTTCCCGCCGGTCCCTGCGTTCTACTCGAGGCCGACGACATTGGAAGAGGTCATCGACCAGTCGGTCGGCCGTGCACTCGATCAGTTCGGCCTCCACACCGACATATTTCCTCGGTGGGGAGAGGAACTCCGCAAAAAAGCCGCGCGCCCGGAGAGGCCGTCTCGATGAAGAGCGCCCGTGTCGCAACAGCTGTCGGCGATCGCTTGCGGCGCCCTTCCTCCACCAGCGCGACCACCGCTTCGGTGGAAGGTCTCATCGCTGCGCCCAGGACGGGGTCCGCCCCGAGCATCGCGTAACGCGGCTCGACCTCGACCACGGGTTCGCCGCCGTCGGGCTCCACGCGGACCGGCGCCACCATCGGGAGCACGCGACCTGTCGAGGCGGGGTGGGTGGAGCTCGACGAGCGCAGCCACTCGAGGCGATCATGTTCGCCGAGCGATGCGAACCTGCACGTGACATCGCGTGTAACAGCGCTCATCGCCATCCGGGTGACGGCCGACAGGCCGTGGGACCAGTCATCTGGCCAGCGGGCGAGGCGACCGGAGCCGGGCACGAGGCTTTGTCGTGTCCGACGGAGCCCGGCGAGACGCCCCCACCAGCTGTCGGCATCGTCTTTGACTCCCTACGACATGTCCGCGGGTAGATTTGCCGGCGATGCCCCCCGCAAAGCGGATCCTCGTGACCGGAGCGACCGGCAAGGTTGGCCAGGCGTTCATTGCGAGAGTCCTCAACGGGAGCGACGAGCGTTTTGACGGCACCATCGTCCGGGCGCTCTGCCACAACCGGACGCTGGAACCAAGCGCCCGTCTCGAGGTGGTTTCCGGATCGATTGAGCGCCGCGAGATCGTCGAGGATGCGGTGCAGGGCGCGACCCACCTGCTGCACCTCGCGACGAGCAAGGAGTCTCCGGACTCGATCATGGACGTGGCCGTCAAGGGCATGTTCTGGCTGCTCGAGGCGTGCCGGACAAGTCCCACCTTCGAGCAGTTCATCCTCGTCGGTGGCGACGCCGGCGTGGGGCACTTCTTCTATCCGCACCCGATCCCGGTGACCGAGACCCAGCGCCACAGCGCGTATCCGGGCTGCTACGCGCTCTCCAAGGTCCTCGAGGAGGTCATGCTCGAGCAGTACGGGATCCAGTACGGGTTGAACGTCTGCTGTCTTCGGGCCCCTTGGATCATGGAGAAGGACGACTTCAAGTACCACCTCTCCTTCGGCGACGACGTGTTCGGCGGCCCTCGCTGGCGCGATCTCGTCGGCGCCGAGCGCGCCGACGTCTACGAGCAGAACGGGACCGTGCCGTGCATGCTCGACGAGGAGGGTCGGTCGATCAAGCGGAACTTCGTGCATGTCGACGACCTCGTGAGCGCGATCGTGGCAGCCATCGGCGCTCCCGCAGCGCACCGTCAGACGTTCAACGTCTCGATGGACGAGCCTGTCGACTATGGCGAGCTCGCGGCGTACCTCGCGCGGTCCCGCGGACTGCCGAGTGTGACCGTCCGCACGCCCTACTTCTCGACGTGGCTCGACAATACGAAGGCGAAGTTCCTCCTCGGCTGGCAACCGGAGTACGACCTGGAGCGATTGACCGACGCGGCCTGGGACTACCGGCGATGCGCAGATGATCCTCGCAGGGTCTGGTACCCGGGCTGAGGCGCGTGACACGCGGCACGCTCAACTCGCCCGCCGGCGCCCCAGCCCCGGAGGTCACCGGCATGGGCTCCGGCGTCGGTCGGCGGTGCCGCCTGCTTATCCGCTAGCGGTGCGACCTGTCAACGGACGCCCCGACGAGTTCCGGCGGCTGAGGTAAGCCCGCCACCCGACGACGACCGCCACGATCAGACCCGTAGCTGAACGGCGTGCTCGGCTCAACTGCCACGGTCACACTGCCGTTCTGAAAGGTGTGGACGCGCGCCGTCGCTCGCCGGATGTGCAGCGACGCCTTCATGTTCGAGGTGTCCACAGCCTGAGCCTCCACAGCATCGGACCTCCACCGACGGTGCTTCTACACCAGAGGGGATCCGTTGCGTGACCTGCTCCACGTGCGGCGCAGCGAGCGACGCCTCGGCGCGCTTCTGTCAACGATGCGGCGCGGTTCTCGACGACACGATCGCCACGAGCGACGCGGCAGTTGCCCCCGCACCTCCGGATCCTTCGGTGGGTGTGCCCAGCACCATCGACATCACGCTTCAGTCGTCGCGTTCGACGTCACCGGGTCCTTGGACGCCAGCTCGGACCGCATCGCCGCCTGGCGTATCGTTCCACCCCCAAGGAGAGGCTCCTTCGACGCTCGAGGCACCGGCACAGCGCCCGACCGGCGTGCCACCTCCGTGGGGGCCGGTTGAGTGGCCCAGCCCGGCGAGCGTCCCCGGTGCCCCGCTCGCCCCGTTCGGAGCGGTGCTCGCCGGCTGGTGGCAACGAGCGGGGGCGGTCATCCTCGAAGCACTCGTGATTGGGATCCCGCTCCTCATCGTCGAAGCTGTCGTCGGGAGCCACTAACGAATCCCCGTCCGACGCCGATCGCCTCGCCGGTACTGGCGTCCCTGACGGCGATGCGCGTCGCCCGATTGCCCAGTGTCTGGCCCCGACCCAGACCGTTCAACACGCTGAAGTAGAGGCCTCGGTCGTTCCTCGACTGCTGCGGCGGCCATCCCGATCGGAAGAGCGTCCTTCGAAGATCCAGCCCGAGGTGTTCCCTCGATCAACGCCGAGCTGCGCGGGGGCCAGGCCCAGCGCCACCTCCTTCATCTGCAGGGCGCCGCTTCCTGCCTGCGCAGGAAGCGGCACGCCACGTCCTCTCGGTACCATCACCTCGCGGCGAACGCCAGAACTCCTCCGTCGCCGGAGAGTGCCGCCGAAACAAGCTCGGCGTTGGTCAGGACCCCACCAGCGTCGTAGGAGGACACCAGGATGAGCCGCCCCGACAGCCGCTCATGGCGCCTTCCCGTCGTCGCGACCGTGGGTCTCGCCCTGCTCGCGGGCGTGATGGCGACTGACGCGAGCGCTGCGGTCATGGATCAGCGCGCTCGCGCCACCCGGCCACGCCCGGTGTCTCGACTGATTCACCCCCCGGGACCATCGACGCGACAGCCCTTCAGGGGACCCGTCACCAGTCGACGCGTACAACCGCCGCGCGCGCTGACCGGCACGTCCGCCTCCCTCCGGTTCACGAGTACAGGTGGTCCCTTTGTCGTGAAACTGCCGCATCTGCCGCCTGGAAGTCGGTGCACCCTCTCGGCCGGTGCGGGCGTTGTCTTCAGGGGTACGTACCCCTGTGGTGGTCGGCTCTTTGAACACGAAGGAAGGGTCCTAGCGAACCGGACCTTCGTCGCCGAGCGACGTTGGGCGCGCGTCGTCATCACCTCGCGACGCTCGCGCCGGACGCTGACCTGGGTCGTGACGGTCGGTGCCCGTCTTCCTCCGCCACCCACCACAACCACCACGACGACCACGACGATTCCGCCCACGACAACCACGACGACGACCACGACCATTCCGCCCACCACGACGACCACGACCACGACCACGACCACGACTCCTCCGACGACGACGATTCCCCCTACGACGACAACGACGCTTCCTGCATCGGGACCTGGCTACACGTCGACGAACTGGTCTGGCTACGTCCTGCCGACGGCAGCGGGAGGGACGACCGACGTGCAGGGCACCTGGACCGAACCGACGCTCAATTGCGCCGCGACGCCGGATGCTCAGAGCGCAGCGTGGGTCGGAGTCGACGGAGCCTCCAACAGTGATCTGTTCCAGACCGGCACATGGGCGTCCTGTGCCGGGGGTGTGCAGAGCGACTTCGCCTGGTTTGAGGAGCTGCCCTACACCGTTAGCCCCTTCAGCTTCCCCGTCAATCCAGGCGATACGATCACCGCCCACATCTGGCAGGTGACACCGGGCAACTGGGAGTTCACCATCACCGATTCCACGACCGGCTACGAGGGCTACTCCGGTTCGTCAGGCGTACTCGTGCCGATCGCCTACAGCGGTCCGGGCGATTCGGCAGAGTGGATCGAAGAGGACCCGCTCGACGGGACGACCAACACCCTGTTCCCGTTCGCCGACTTCCAGACCATCACCTTCTCGAGCATCAGCGCCGACCTGTCCACGCCCAGTCTCAGCCTTGGCTCGAACGGCATCGAGCTGATCCAGAACGGTGCGGTGCTCGCGGTGCCTTCGGCGCCCTCGGGCGGCGGCTTCACCGTCACCTACGGGTAGGGAGCGGTGTGGACTCGCAGTTCGACCCATGCCTCGACGAACCAGCGCGCCGTTGACGACTGGCGGACGCAGCGCGTCGGTCGGCCTTTGCTCGCCGAGGGCCCGTGCGCTCGGCGCGCGCCAGCGCCCGACGTCGACGCGGGTCCCCGAGCAGGCGGAGGACGACCTCGGCCACCTGCAGCTCTTCGCGGCGAACTGAGGTTGCCTGACCGGCCACAATGGGGTCGTCGAGGCGCAGCTTGGCGGCTGACTCTTCAGCGCGCCTCAATGAAGGGAATTGCCGCCATGCCGCCGGGGTTTCCCACGTCATGGTGGCTCCTCACTCGGCGCCTCCCGTCACGCTCTTCTGGCGGCCGGGGTGTCCCTACTGCGCCAGGCTTCGCCGCGAGCTGCGGGCGATCGGCCTCGAGACGACTGAGGTCAACATCTGGGACGACCCATCAGGTGCCGCGATCGTCCGGAGCTTCGCCGCCGGCAACGAGACCGTCCCAACGGTCGTCGTCGGCGACACAGGCCTCGTGAACCCGTCGGCCACGACGGTCCTCGACGCCGTGCGGGCCGCGGTACCTGACCTCGTCGACGACCGCCTCTTCGCGCGCGCGAGGCGCCGCCGGGGACTGCTTCTCGGCCAGCGGATCGCGCTCAGCCTCGTGGTCCTCGCGAGCTTGGCTGCCGAGGCGAGCCGTCACGCGAGGATCAGCTGGGCCTTCGGCGGCCTCGCGCTCGTGGCGTTCGTGGGGTTCCGTGTCGCCCGAGGGCGAGATGCAGCGCGCGGCGAGGCGAGCACGGCGGCCGGGGGACTCCATGACGCCGCCCGAGCACGAGGTGCTTCAACAGCGACCCTGATCGCGCCGCGTGGCCCGAAGATGATCGACAACGCCTTTCGCGCGCGACGAGTCCGGCGTGCGGGTTGTCCCTGGTGGAGTCGGGCCTGGTCCGACCGAGCGCGCTCGCGGCGGTAGCATTTGCTTCGCCTGGGAGCTGCCCCTTCCGGGCTCTGGCGAGTGCAGACAGCGCTTGAGGTGGAGTCGTCGGAGCAAGATGGAGCACCTGCGCATCCTGATCGCCAATGAGCGCCGCGAGCGCCTGGGACTGCTCGCCGAGCTCATCGCAGGGCTCGGCCACGAGGTGATCGCTCGAGAGGTCGATGTGCGCGAGGTCGGAGCAGTCACCGCGCGAGAGCAGCCCGACGTAGCGCTCGTCGGCCTCGGGCTCTCCTCGGAGCACGCGCTGGAGCTGATCTCGGAGATCGTGCACGAGGCGTCGTGCCCGGTGATCGCTCTCCTCTCGACCAGCGACCCCGCCTACGTACGTGAGGCGGCGAAGCGTGGCGTCTTCGCCTACATCGTCGACACCACGCCAGAGGAGCTGCAGAGCGCGATGGACATCACCCTCCAGCGCTTCAGCGAGTTCCACAATCTGCAGGGCGCGTTCGGACGACGAGCGGTGATCGAGCAGGCCAAGGGGATCGTGATGGCCCGGCACGGCGTCACCGCCGACAAGGCGTTCGCGATGCTCCGCGACCATTCCCAGCGCAACGGCGACAAGCTCGCCGACGTCGCGACGGCGATCGTCACCAGCCACCAGCTGCTGATGCCGGCGATGGCGCCGGCACCCGATCCGCCGAGAGCGCAGCGCCAGCCGACGGGCCAGCTGGACTAGCGGTCCGACTCGGGGTCGCGGCTCGACGGCTGGATCCCGCCGCGATGCGGGCCCTGCAGGCACTGGCGCGTTCAGCTAGCCGGCCGGCGTCCGCCCAGCTGAACGGTCTAGCCACCACGGTGCGCGGTCGGCCGAACACCGAGCGTCCCGCTATACTGCTCGTTGCGGCACCTCATCCAATGGTGTCGCGTGCATGTCGTGGCACCCGGATCGACGGGTGACGCGGAGATCCGCCCTCAGCAGCGCAGGCCGGAGCAGGGACGGCCGGCGTGGCGTCGGCAGTGTTCAGCCTGAGGGAAGGATCCATGATCATGAAGCTCCCGAGATACGGGAAGGCATGTTCGACGCGCCCCACGGTCGTCGGGCTCGGAGTGGCGGCGCTGGTGTTGGGGATGGCACTCCCGCTGACCCTCGCCAACGGCGCCTCGGCCGCGACGGCGGTCCCGGTCCTGCTCGGAACCGCCAGCACCTACGCGGTCCTGGCCGGCTCCGGCATCACGAACACCGGCATCACGACGATCACCGGCGACGTCGGCTCGTCACCGACCTCCTCCGAGACCGGTTTCTCGCCTTGCCCGGCGGCGGACTGCGTCGCCCTGACCGGGACGAACCACACCAACCCCAACCCGAACGACACGGCCACGCAGAACGCAAAGGTGGACCTGACGACGGCCTACAACGCCGCGGCGGGGCAGACCCCGACCGCGCTCGCGACTGAGCTCGCCGGCCAGACCTTGACGGCCGGCGTCTACAACTCGGCTTCGGGCACGTTCGGGATGAGCGGGACGCTCGTGCTCGACGGCCAGAACGACCCCGGCTCGGTCTTCATCTTCCAGACCGCCAGCACGCTGATCACCGGGAGCGCCGCGAACGTTCGCCTGATCAATGGCGCTCAGGCGTGCAACGTCTTCTGGCAGGTGGGAAGTGCCGCGACCCTCGGCTCCGGCTCCACGCTCCAGGGCACGGTCATGGCGCACGACAACATCTCGCTTGGGGGCGGCGTGACCGTGTTCGGGCGCGTGCTCAGCGGCGAGCAAGCGTCGGGTGCGGGCGCGGTGACGTTGATCAACGACACGATCACGACGCCGTCGAGCTGCCTCGCGTCTTCGCCGACGACGACCACGGCCGCCACGACGACGACGACGACGACCGCCACGCCGACGACCGCGGCCGCCACGCCGACGACGAACGGCACCGCCGCTGCGTTGACGACGGCACAGGCCAAGGCCACTGCGCTGAAGCTCGCCAAGACAAAGGCGGCCAAGGCCAAGGCCAAGGCTGCCAAGATCAGGAGGGCGAAGGCGAAGGCCGCGAAGCTCCTGGCCGCGAAGAAGGCGGCGACGACCAATCTTGGCCATGGCTTTGCCCATCCCGCGCGTACGCCGGCCGGCTTCACCGGATAGCGGTCGCCGACCTCATGCGAAGATGGAGCCTCCGAGGGCGGGCGGTGTCGCCGTCCGCCCTCGCCGTACTGGTGCCCGTGACCGTCGCCGCCTCGTTGTGGGTCGGCACCGGCGTCTCGGCGTCGGCGAGCAACGCAGCAGCGGCTGCTGTCCCTCGCACGCAGGAGCTGGCCCTCCTCCTCGGTCCGCATGAGGCGATGTCGAGGCCAGCCAAGAGCTCGACCGCGATCCAGCTCGTGAACCCAAAGCGCCCCCTGACCGGCGAACAGACCGCCCTTCCGGTGATCGGGCACCGGACGGGGGCACACGGAACGCAATGGCTGCACGTCATGCTTCCCGGGCGACCAGACGGGCATACCGGATGGATCGAGCGGACCGGGACAGCGCACGCGGTCACGCCGTGGCACATCGTCGTCGACACCGCGCTGCGCCGGGTCACCGTGTACCGCGACGGCGACCGGGTGCGGACCATCGAGGCGATCGTCGGCAAGCCGTCGACCCCGACCCCCGACGGCGAGTTCTTCGTCGAGGAGGTCGTTGAGCTACGCCCGAACGATGTCGGCGCACCGTACGCCCTCGCGCTGAGCGCCCGCTCCGCCGTGTACCAGGAATTCGACGGTGGTCCCGGCCAGATCGCCCTCCACGGGCTCGCGAACATCGGCGGGGTGCTCGGCACTGCCGCCTCCCACGGTTGCGTACGGCTCGACGGAAGCGCCATGACCTGGCTCGTCACGCGCATCGGGCCGGGCGTGCCGGTGACGATCACCAGCCGAGCGGGCTCGACCTGAGTTGGCCGGCAGTCGCCCAGCGGCAAGCCGCGCGCGCCGGTGGTGGACTCCGGGAGATGTCACGAGCGTGGTGGCTCGTCGGTCTCGCCCTCCTGCTGGGTGCAGCTCGTCGCGCACCGGTCTCCGCACGGCTTCAGCACCATGCGGGCCGGCCGGCAGTTCCCTACCGGCACGGTGCGTCGTGAGGCGGCGACACACCGAGCTTCGTGAAACTGTCGCCTCAGATCATCGCGGGGCGATGCCCAGCGGGCGCTACGAGCGATCCGGCTCGGTCCGCCGATCTCAACAGACCGGCGGGCGCGAAGATCCCACACGCCGTACTTCGGCGATGGTCGAGACCCGCGAGGGGCGGCTTCAACGCGCCGGACTTCCTTCGATCTCAAGACCGCCTTTGAGGCACGCGTCGGCGCTGAGCGTCGCACCATACGCCGCGCCAGAGCCGCAGGACCTCAAGACGCCAGGGGCTCATCGAGCCCTCGCTCCCTGGTCGGCCGGAGCGGCGGTGAGCGAGAGGAAGACCTGCTCGGGGCTCGGTCGCACCGGCGAGAGCGAGACCATCCGCGAGCTGCTCGCGGCGAGCACGCCGGCCAGGTGCGCCTCGACCTGGCCGGAATCGGCGGCGGGGAGCTCGAGCTCGCCGGGGGCGAGCTCGCTGACCGAGGACACCCATGGAGCGACGCTCAGCGCCGCGAGGGTCGGCTCGACCGGCGGGCGGACGACCACCTTCCACCGGGATCTCGCAGCGCCGGCGAGCAGCTCGGAAAGCGGTCCTGGTAGAGAAGGCGGCCGCTGGCGAGGATCCCGACGTGGCCGCAGATCGACTCGACCTTGCCGAGGTCGTGGCTGGAGAGCACCACCGTCGTGGCGGGCGCGAGCGCGGCGACGAGGCGGAGGACGTCGGCGCGCCCGGCGGGGTCGAGCGCAGAGGCTGGCTCGTCGATGAGGAGCAGCACCTCCGATTCGGCGACGAGGCCGGCGGCGATGTTGAGCCTGGTGGTCATCCCCCGGGAGAACCCGCCCACCCGGCGCCCGGCTACCTCGGCGAGACCGACGCGTTCGAGGATCTCCTCCAGCTCGTGGCGAGGCCGTCGTCGTCCGAGCAGCCCGAGGGCGGCCTCGAGGACCTCGTGCGCGCTCAGCCACGGTTCGAGCTCGACGACGTCGGGACAGCAGGAGACCGCACAGCGCGGCACGACGAGGTGAGGCTCCCCGGCGCTCGGGCGGCGCAGGCCGACGAGGATCTCGAGCAGGGTGGTCTTGCCCGAGCCGTTCGGCCCGATCAGCCGTAAGAGCGAGCCGGCGGGCACGTCCAAGTCCAGCCCCTGCAGCGCCATCAGCGCGCCGTACGTCTTGACGAGGCCGACGGTACGCAGGGCGCTCAGCGGACCCTGCCGAGGGTCAGGTAGAGGAAGCCACCGAGAGGGCTCGAGAGACAGATGACGAACGCCCACCCCACCTTCGGCAGGTAGCGCACCTCTTCAGCTCGGGCTAAGTCCGTCAGGCAGAAGGCATCGAACGCGATCGCCGCGACGAGGATCGGTATCGCTGCGACAGCTCCCGGTGGCAGGCTCACGAAGCGTCGCCGATACGGCCCTTCACCGCCTCCGGGTCGGCGCAGCCGACGATCCACTCGTCGTGGGAGGCCCCCTCCAGCAGGATCCGCACCCCCCGGGGCGTATCGCGGTGGACGGCGGCGAAGATCCTCCGTCCGCCGCCGCGGACCGTGGCGACCTCGGCGACGCCGGAGAGTCTCATTCCCGTCTTGAAGCCATGATCCGCCGGCTCGTGGGCGTCCTCCAGCACCTCGACGCCCCGCACCGCCGACAGCGGAACCTGCAGGTCGCCGCGGACCGCCTCGGCCTCCTCGAGTCGAGAGCGGTGCAGCACCAGCTCGTCGCCCTTTACCCGAAGCTCCGCCATGCCGGCCTCCTCATCCTCGGTCTCATCGTCACCATATCTGTGAACGTTACCAGTTATATGAACGTTAGGCTAGGCTCCCCGTATGGCCAGCGCGGATCTCCTGTTGCATCCGGTGCGCCTGCGCCTCGTCAAGGCGTTCCTCGGCGACCGGGCGCTCACGACGACCCAGCTCGCCGCCGAGCTCGACGACGTGCCCGCCGGGAGCATCTATCGCCACGTCGCGCTCCTCACGAAGGCCGGGGTGCTCCAGGTGGTCGCCGAGCGCCGCATCCGCGGCGCCGTCGAGCGCACCTACACCCTCCGGCTCCTTGCGGCGCAGATTCAACCGGGCGAGGCCGCGGCCATGACCCTCGAAGAGCACGCGCAGGCCTTCATGGCCTTCGTCGCCGGGCTCCTCGCCGACTTCGACCGCTACCTCGCCTCTGCCCCTTCCGACCCCGTCCGAGACGGCGCCAGCTACCGCGTGGGCGCCATGTGGCTCACCGACGCCGAGTTTGCCGACTTCCTCCGGGACCTCGCCGCCGTTGCCCAGCCCCGGCTCGCCAATCCTCCGGGAAGGGGGCGCCGGCGGCGCATGGTGTACAGCGTCCTCCTCCCGGCGCCCGAGAAGCCGGCCGGCGACGACGTGAAGGAAGCTCGCGCCCGACCGGCGCGCGCCCGAAGCGAAGGGGGCTCATGATGCCCGAGCCAGCGATCACGACCAGCCTGGCTGTCCTCGAGTTGGCGCGAGCGGAACGGTTCGGGGAGATCCGGGACCGGTACGCGCCGCAGCTGCGCGCGATGGTGACCGCCGAGGCGCTCCGGGCCGCCTGGGCAGCCGAGCTCGACCGGCAGGGCCCGGTCTCCTCGGTCGGCACGCCGGTGAGCGAGCCGGCCGGGCCGGGCGTGGTCGTGGTGAAGGTTCCCGTGACGTGCGAGCGCGGAGCGCTGACGGTAGTGGTCGCGGTGGCAGAAGGAGACTGGCTCGTCGGTCTCCAGCTCGCGCCTGCCGGCGCGGCAGGGCCCAGCGCGCCGTGGGAGCCGCCACCCTACGCCGACCCCGAGACGTTCGATGAGCAGGACGTGACGGTGGGCTCCGACCCGCTAGCGGTGCCTGGCACGCTGAGCCTGCCGCGCGAGCCGGGACCGCTGCCCGCTGTCGTGCTGCTCGGGGGCTCGGGGCCGCTCGACCGCGACGAGACGATCGGGCGGAACAAGCCGCTCAAAGACCTCGCGTGGGGACTGGCAAGCCGCGGCGTGGTGGTCCTGCGGTTCGACAAGGTGACCTACGCCCACGGAAGCGAGGTCAAGAGGGCTCGCGACTTCACGGTGACCGACGAGTACGTGCCGCACGCGGTCGCGGCCGTCCACCTGCTGCGGCGGCACCCGGCCGTCGACGCCAAGCGGGTCTTCCTCGCCGGCCACAGCCTGGGCGGCACCGTGGCCCCGCGAGTCGCGGCGGGCGAGCCCTCGGTCGCCGGGCTGGTCATCCTGGCCGGCGGAACCCAGCCGCTGCACTGGGCCGCCGTCCGACAGGTCCGCTACCTCGCTTCGCTCGACCCTCGGACGGCCGCCGCATCCGAGCCCGCCATCGAAGCGATGAGCGAGCAGGCGAGGCTGGTCGACAGCCCGGACCTGTCCCCGTCGACGCCGGCCAGCGAGCTGCCCTTCGGCATTCCTGCCCCGTACTGGCTGGACCTGCGCGGCTACGACCCGGTCGCGGTGGCCGCGGCGCTCGACAGGCCGATCCTCATCCTCCAGGGCGGCCGCGACTACCAGGCGACCGTGCCCGACGACCTCGCGGGGTGGAAAGCCGGCCTCGCCCACCGCCCGGAGGTGACGATCCACGTCTACGCGCCCGACAATCACCTGTTCCTCCCCGGCACCGGCCCGTCGTCGCCGGCGGAGTACGAGCCGGCGCAGCACGTGGACCCGGCGGTCGTCGGCGACATTGCCAGCTGGCTGACGACGGTCATCGACGGTGCCGCACGGGCCGGGGAGCAGTAGATCCTCGGCTGTGCCGGGGACCCCGGCGACGGCGCGAGCTGCCGAGCGAATGCACACCTGAGCGTCCCTTCGACATCCGCTCGAGCTCAGCCGCGACGGTGCGGTGGGTCTTGCCTGTTCATGGCATGTTGTCAGCGCGATGTCGGCGTGGAATGCCGTGCTCCGGCCAGGAACCCGGGGGCGGCTTCGGCACTGGGCCGACCCCGTCGCCGCGCTGGTCATCGGGCGCTCGGCGTCAACGATGGCCGGGAGGCCTTCCGGGATGAGGACGCCGTCTGAAGCGAGCCGGCATCGACGTGGCCGATTCGGGCCGAACGGCGCGGGCAGAGCCAGGCGTCGTGCCCTCCAGACGTGCCGCTGCGAGCAGCGGACGGGCAAGGTCGCCGCCCCCGGCGTCGTCAACATGGGTCAGGACACGGCATGGTCGGGGCCCGGCGATCGAGCGGCGCTCCTCCGCCTCGGCCCGAACGCAAGGTGCCTCGGATCGGGGGCGCTCAGCAGCCAGACGCCGATCGCAGCGGCGCCCGCGCCGGACACGAGGAGGGGCACAGTGCCACGGTGGCCCCAGGCGAGCCCGGCCCACAGCCCCGCCGCGAGGACCGCGGCGCCGGCGAGCCCTTGGAACCAGCCCTGGGCCCGTGCCTGGTGGTCGGGGTCGACGAGCGAGGACACCCAGGCCTTGCCGACGCCGTCGGTGCAGGCAGTGAAGGTCCCGTAGGCGGCGAGCAGCACCAAGGCGAGGGTGTGGCTGTGGACCACGCCGAGACCGAGGTAGCCGAGCGCGAAGAAGAGCAGGCCGACGCCGTAGATCCGGGCGTGCGGCACCCGGTCCGACAGGGCGCCGGCCGGGTAGCTGAGCGCTGCGTAGACGACGTTGTAGGCGACGTAGGCCAGGATCACCGCGACGACCGAGAAGCCGATGGCGCGAAGGCGCAGCAGCAACAGCGCGTCGGGGAAGTTCACCAGGCTGAACGCCCCAAGGACGATCGTCACGCGCCAGAAGCCCGCCGGAAGCGGGTCGGCGCGGCGCGTCGGGTCTCGCGGGGCACCGGCAGCGTGCCGCCGGGGGCGACGCGCTCGCCGCTGCTCGTGCACCGCGGCGACGAGCAGGGTGCTCAGCACGGCCGGCACGACCGCCAGCCAAAGGAGCGGGCGCAGGTGGTGGTGGAGCAGCTCGTAGCCGGCGAGGCCCAAGAGCGGGCCCACGACGGCGCCCGCCGTGTCGGCGGCGCGCTGGAAGCCGAAAGCTCGACCGCGCGCCTCGGGTGGCGCGCCATCAGCGATCAGCGCGTCACGCGGCGCTCCGCGGATGCCCTTTCCGACCCGGTCGACGCCGCGGCCGACGAGCACGACCGGCCAGAGCGTGGCGAGAGCGATCACCGCCTTGCCGAGCGCGGCGAGCCCGTAGCCGGTGGCGACGAGCGGGCGGCGGCCGAACGCGTCAGCGATGCGGCCGCTCACCGGTCCGGACGCGGCGGCAAGGCCGTTGCCGAGCCCTTCGACCGCGCCGACCGCCGCGACGGGCGCCCCGAGGACGGTCGTGAGGAAGATCGGCAGGATCGGGTAGAGCAGCTCGCTCGCGGTGTCCTGCAGGAACGACACCGCGGACAGCACCACGAGGTTCCTCGTCAACCAGCCCGAGTGAACGCCAGGCGACGCACGGTCGCCGCCCGACACGTCGAGCTCGTCGTCGGCCACGGGCGGAGTCTCCCAGCTGGTCAACGAGGCGTCGAGTTCTGACCCGAGCGCTCGCCAGCTCCCACCCTGGTGTCGAGTGCACCCGGTCGGAGCGTGCAACCGTTCGCCGCGGGGGCTAGCCGGCGGTGGGCTACCTGCGCCGGATCGCGTCGATCACCGACGCGAGGGCCGACTCACGGCTCGTCCGTTCGCCGACGAGCCCATCACGCAGTCGACCGGCCGCGGGGCTCAGCGTCCTGGGCGCCTGCCGCTTCGCCTGAAACGCACACCGATGAGGACGAGGTCGGCAACGAAGACGACCACACCGATGATCAGCAGGTACAGCAGGCCCTTCGCGACCGCTCCGACGATCCCCAATGCGATCGCGACGATGATCAGCAGCAGAAACAGCGCCATCTCGCGCTCTCCGATCCTGTCGACATCAGCGACGGGCGAGGCGCCGCTCGCCACCGGCGCCAGGCTGGTAGCTCAGCTCGTAGTGCTTGAAGACCGCCTCTTCGTCACCGGCTGGCAGCTCCCCGTCAGTGCCGATCGACGGTGCGTCCTTCACCTGACGCTTGGCGTAGGTGATCTTGAGGTACCCCGGACCCACCGTCGCTCCGGCGAGAGGCACGAATACGAGGCGGTGCCGCGTCGGCAGTCCGACGGTGATGGTCGCGAACGCGGGCAGGTCGGTGGCCGTGTCCACGTAGACCGATTCCAGCGTCCCGATCTTGTGGCCGCCGCTATCGACCACGTCGTGTCCGCGCCACTCCCGGATGTCGTCAGCCTCGAACACCGCTGCCCTCCTTTCCCACCTGCTATCTCCTACCCGGACTCGCCGCAACCCACCCGAGGTGCACTGAGAAGGCGACCGGCGGCCGGTCGGCCGAAGGTGTCATGGCACGCGACCGTAGCGAGGATGGCGGCTCCGTGCCTGAGCTGCCCTCTCGCCCCCGCCACGGCGGCACGCACGTCGCCGAGTCGGCCCACCGGACGATGCCGAGGAGGGGGCACCCGGCGAGGACGACGACGTCGCCGAGGAGGACCGAGCCTCCCGTTGCGTTGCGGCCCGAGCAGGTCGAAGCGATCCCCGCTCGGCGAGAGCAGCGTCCCGATCTCGGTGCGCGCCGCGCACCATGACGACAGCGCGTCAGCCCCGTCCGGGCGCGTCGGCGAGGTGAGGCACGGGCGATGGTCGCGCCGAACCCGCCGGTCGTGGAAGAAGCCGGAGACGGGTGCCGGCGCCTCCTGGTCGCGAGCCTCGGCGCCGGGTCCGCCCGCAGCGAGCCACACGACGGTGTCCGCACCCTCCGCGGGCGTGAGCAGCAGTGGCCCCGACAGCGCCTGAACCGCGGGAGGCCTGCGCGCAGGCCTGGCGTGTCCACCCAGCCCGGATGCATGGCGTAGTCGGCGATGTCGGCGGCGCCGAAGCGCTGCGCCCAGGCGTCGGCCAGCACGACCTGGGCCCGCTTGGCCCGGGCGTACGCGACCGCCCCGTCGTAGGCGGCCGTCCCCATCTCCAGGTGGTCGAGGTCGAACGTCTGCGGGTACATGCCACAGCGAGGCGAGTTCATCGCGCCGACGCCCAGCAACGCGAAGCGGGACCTTTGCCACTCCTCCTCCACCTCCGCCTTGTCATCGGCAGCCTCGCCGCCCTCGAAGTGCTCAAGCAGGATCTCGTCGAAGCTGTTCTCGGCTCCGTCGCCCTCGCCCGTTTCGAACCCCAGCGTCTCGGGCTCCCCACCTTCGAGCGCGTCCCCCCCACCTCGACCCAGCCGATCGAGTCCTCGGCGTTGGATCCTTCCTCCTCGTCGAGGCTCGGACCGGGCTCGCTCCTCGGGCTCACACTCGTCCTCGTGCAGCAGCTCGTGGACCTCGTCGTCCATCAGCCCTCACTCCAGGGACGGGGCTCGCGGGCCGCGACCGCCGAGCGCGCCCGCCGCGCATCGCCGGGGGGCACGAGTTCGACGACGAGACGACCGCCTCGTTCAGAGACGACCGAGCCGAACGCGGCACAGGCCTTCCGGAACCGCCGGACGATCCACGCCGCCCCGTCAGCATCCGCCAGGCGGGTATGGCAGTAGCCAAGGGTAAGGGGGACGGCTTCGAGCCGGATCGGTGTGGCGTGTTCGAACGTTACGAGGAACAGCAGGCCCAGGTCGTTGCGCAGGTGGCGGTCGGTGGAGTAGTCGTCGATGAAGTCACCGAGGTCGTACAGGACCCCGTCGGCGACACCGTGGAAGACGTGGGCGGAGTGGCCAGCGACGAGGGTGGCACCCGCGCCACGGAATGCGGCCGCGGCCTCCCTGACGTGAGCAACGGGCTCGGCCACCATGTTCGGCCCCCAGTGCGGTGACACCACCACGATGTCGGCGTCGACGCGGCCGATGGCAGCGAGCAGCCAGCGCGGCGAGCCGCGACGAAGGTCAGCGTAGGCGACGCCCGGCCGGTCCGACGTCGCCGCGTAGTCGCTCGGATGATCGGTGACCCCGACGATCCCAATGCGCGCCCCACCCCGATCGAGAAGGGCCGGGGTGCGGGCGGAACGCTCGTCCACCCCGGCACCGACCCAGGAGATGCCGGCGTCGGAGAGGTGCCGGAACGTATCGAGGAGCGCGTCGGCGCCGAAGTCGAGGGCGTGGTTGTTGGCCAGCGTGACGCAGCCCACCCCGAGCCGCTGCAGCACCTGGGTGGCGACCGGTGGGGCCCGGAAAAAGAAGGGCTTGTGCGGGTCGGGCCAGCGCGTCCCACGGTCTGAGATGGCGCACTCCAGGTTCAGCACGAACAGGTCGGCCTCGAGGGCGGCAGCCACCACGTCTTCAGAGAAGAGGTCGGTGGACCGGACCGCAGCCAGACGCTCGGCGACCTTGCGGCCCAGCATGGTGTCGCCCGCCAGTCCGAGCTTCATGAGTCGACCACCGTCGTGCGGCCCACCAGCGAGACACACGGCCGGTCGCCCCGCAACCGCCGAGCACGACACTCCGGCTCGGCGCGTTCGTTGGCCGCCGCCGAGGTCGTCCACCTCTCGGAAACGTCGGCGAGGCGGATGACCTCGTCGTTGATGCTTCGCACGCCGTCCTCGCCGATCACGCCCGTGCTCAGCTGAGGCTGGAGCGGCACGCCGAGCTCGCGAACCTCGGCGCCGGCTGGCGGCGCGTTCAGCGCCCGCGCCACCTCGGCGGCGACCGGCACGGCCCCCGGCGACGGGCCAAGCACCACCATCTGCCCGCCCCGCAGGTGCTGGAGCCTCGCGGCGAGACAGCGCCCCGCATCTGCACGGTCACCGAAGACCATGGGCGACCTCCTCCGCCAAGATTCACCTTCCCGCTGCACCGGCGGCACCGCCAGGGTCGATGGTCCCCAACCTCGATCAGGGGCCGAAGGACCCTGGCGCGGTCTGCGCCGACGGGAGGATCCTCATCGGCGCGCGGCCAATGAGCGATGTCGCACGGGTGACCGAGATCGCCCGTTCAACCGACAGCTCGAGGACGCCATCAGCACCGGGAGGGAGCGAGCGGGCCCGCCAGACGTTACGGGGCGTGACCTCAGCCTGGGTCAAGGAACAGCAGGTAAAGGCCGAGCACGATCGGATCGTCAAGTACCAGGTCAACCTGGCGGTCACCTTCGCCCTCGAAGAGCACGACCACCGGAGCTCGGGTCACGAGGGTGCGCGGGTGGTGCCGGGAACGGCCAATCGTGCGCTCGCGGCCGCTGTGGTCGCAGCCTTGGGTACAGAGCCGACGCAGGCGATGCGGTGCGAGCGCGCCAGCGCTGCCTCCGAGGACGGTGCCGACGACGAGCGCGGCGACGATGAGCACGAGGACGACGATCCTCAGACCGTGGTGGCCCTTCGCGCCGAGCTTGAGGACCGCACCCAGCAGGAACTGATGTGACGTGGCGCCCTCCTCAGCTTCGCGACTACCGGCATCGCCCGTGGTGTGGCGTCCACTTCGGATCAAGCGGACAATTCCGATAGTGACCGCTATCAGAGTAGTATCTAGGATGTGATCGACGCGGGCGACAGGCCGAGGCGGCTGACACGCGCCGAGGCCAAGACGCGGACTCGCGAGCGAGTACTCGACGCGGCGGCGCTCGTCTTTGCCCGAAAGGGCTTTGCGGGGGCGTCGGTCGAGGAGATCGCCGAGTCGGCCGGCTACTCGACCGGAGCGCTCTACTCGAACTTCGAGAGCAAGGAGCAGCTGTTCTTGGAGCTGCTCTCGGTCCGGCGGGCGCGAGGGATCTCGAGGCGGGTCACCGCCGTCGCGGAGATCCTCGACGAGGAGCTCGTGGTCGACGAGGATCCGTTCGCCGCGCTCGGTCGATTGTTCGTGAAGGTCGCCGGCAGGAACACCGAGCTCGCGCCGCTGCAGGCGGAGTTCTGGCTCTACGCGGTGCGCAACCCGGAGGCAATGGGGTTGATCGCCGCGAAGCTGGGCGAGGAGCTCGAGGCTCTCGAGCCGCTCGTGGCCCGGGCGCTGCGGCGTCTCGGCGCCGCTCCGCAGATCCCCGCGCGGGCGGTGACCACGGTCGTCCTCGCCGTCTTCCAAGGACTCGTCCACCAGCGCCGCGTCGATGCGGCGAGCGTCCCCGATGACCTGTTCGCTCAAGCCCTCCGGTGGTTGATCGCCGGTCTGTGCTCGGAAACGCCGATGCAGGCCGACGAGAAGCCGGACGGCGCCTGAGGCGGACGACCGCGAGCGCCGGGCGTGTCGGCACCACGTTGGGCGCGGGTCGTGCACGTGTCGGCAGGGGCAGCTGCTACGTGGCTACGCCCACAGTCGCGGTGGAACGCACCTGGTCGGGTCTGGACCGGTCGCTGTGAGCGCGCGTCCGGATGAGCAGGCCGCCGGTCGGCTCCGGGTCGATGAGCAGATCCGCGTCGTTGTCCGGCGCGTCATCCCCCGGACCGGGCTTGGTTCCCTCCGCGTGCCGTCTGTGGCAGCGCCCGGACCGCCGTCGGGCCCGCTGATCCGGTGCGACCCCGCGACCGGGCCCGTCACCGGCAAATGGCGCCGGCTCAGCGACGAGGAAGCAGTGCCGACGCGCCGAGGACGACCACAGCGATCGGCCACAGCTCCCAGAGCCCCGCGCTGGCCTGGAGGAGCACGGCCGCGAGGACGACAGCCGCTCCGACAACGAGCAGTGCCGGGCGGATCGGTGCGGTGGCGGAGCGTTTGATGGTGGTCGACTGGGACCGGAGCGGCAGATCCGCGACGAGACCTTCGAGCTCGTGACGGTGGCGAGCGCGCAGCACCGCGTCGATCCGCTGCCCACCTTCCTCGATGCTCAGGCGTCCCTCGCCGACCGCGTGCGAGACGAGGCGAGCCGTCTCCTCGCGCTCGTCGTCGGACGCGAGCACCGGCGGCACGGCTCCCGCTCGCCCCGTGACGGCGCGGGACGGGCCAGGTGACGGCTTGGGCCTGTACGGGAGGGCGCTCGCGTTACGCCCCCGTGACCGCGAGGCCGCCAGGGACACGAGCAGCAGAACCGGCAGGACGAGACCGAACAGCGAAGGACCCGCTGCCCAGTAGTGGTGAAACGGGTGGTCAACGTACGCGAGGAGACCGCCGCTCATCGTCCACTCGTTCCTACGGCGAGCACGCTTCCGAGACTATGCGCGGCAGCACTTCGGAACACGTCGGACACCGCGGCCGAGGTCTCCGCGGCGCCAGCCGACAACACCGGCGCTCGGGATCCGGATGCCCGCACGGCGCGAGGCTGGCGCCCGGTTTTGGACCTCGTTGTCAGCGGAGGACCCGCGTAGCCTGGCGGGATGGGAGCCGTCCTCGAACTGTGCGGACTGACGCGCCGCTTCGGGAACCTCACGGCCCTTGACGACCTGACCTTCTCGGTCCCCTCCGGCCAGGTGGTCGGCTTCCTCGGCCCCAACGGCGCCGGCAAGACGACGACCATGCGCGCCGTCTTCGGGCTGCTCGACCTCGACGAGGGCGAGGTGCGATGGAACGGTTCGACAGTGAGTCAGAGGCAGCGCCGGCGCTTCGGCTACATGCCCGAGGAACGCGGGCTCTACCCAAGCATGCTCGTCGGCGAGCAGGTCGAATACCTCGGGAGGCTGCACGGGTTGGGCGCGTCCGACGCCGCGGCTGCAACCAAATATTGGCTCGAACGACTCGGGATCGCGGACCGTGCCGCGGGCCGGGTGGACGCGCTGTCGCACGGGAACCAGCAGCGCGTCCAGCTCGCCGCGGCGCTTGTGCACGGCCCTGAGCTGATCATCCTCGACGAGCCGCTCGCGGGGCTCGACCCGACAGGTATCGACGACATCGGGGCCGTGCTCACCGAGCAGGCCCGCTCCGGCTGCGGCGTGCTGTTCTCCAGCCACCAGCTCGACCAGGTAGAGGATCTCTGCGAGACAGTGACGATCATCGACCATGGCCGGCTCGTCGTCACCGGAAGCGTGGACGACCTGGCGCTCGGCGGGAGCAGCCGTCTCGTCGTGCGCGTCGAGGGCGACCGGGAGGCCGCGTGGGCGCGGAACCTACCAGGCGTCACGGTATCGGAGATCGCGGCGGGTGCGGCCCGCCTCGTGCTCGCAGACTCGATTGACAGCCAGGAGGTTCTTCGTGCCGCGCAGCGCGCGGGAGTCGTGACGGAGTTCCGCTTCGAGCGCCGGCGCCTCTCCGAGGTCTTTCGTGAGGCGCTCTCGTGAAGATCGTGCCATTCGTCGTGCTCGTCGTGGCGTTGCTCCTCGTGCGGATCCTCCGTCACCGACGCGCCCGCGGGGCGCCTGTGGCAACAGCAGCGCGCGGACCCTCAGCGGCGCGCCAATACTTCGAGGCCACGTTCGGCGACGTCGGCCTCATAGCCGCGCGCGAGCTGCGAGAGCGAACTCGCGGCAGGATCTACCGCATCGGGACGGTGCTCATCCTCGCCGTCGTAGCCGCGGCGATCGTCATCCCGACACTCAACAAGAACGCGTCAACATCGCATCGCGTCGGCGTCGTCGGCAGTCTCGCACCATCAGTTCGCGCTGCGGTCAACACAGCTGGCAGCGACTTCCACGTCACCGTGCGCCTCGTAGCCGAGGCTGGACTCGCTTCGGCCAAGGAGGCCCTTCGCACCGGGCAGATCGATCTCGTACTCGTCGACGGCAAGCAGATCATCCTCAAGCAGGCCATCACCGCGTCGGACACCTCGACGGTCACCGAGTTCGCCCGGAGTCTCTCGGCGAGACTCGCCACGCTCGCCACGATCGCCGCGGCACGCCTCTCTCCCGCCCAGGCAGCAACGCTCGCCCACCCATTCGTGGTGCCCATCACCGGCCTTACGGCGGCTACGACTAAGGGCGCGGCGCGGGGCACCTCGGTCCTCGGGCTGATCCTCCTGTTCGTGCTGCTCTCTCAGTACAGCGCGTGGATCCTCATTGGCGTGGCCGAAGAGAAGTCGAGCCGCGTGGTCGAGGTGCTCCTTGCCACGGTGCGGGCGATCCATCTCCTCGCGGGCAAGGTGATCGGCATCGGTGCCGCGGCACTCGCTCAGGCGAGTGTCATCGTCATCTTCGCGCTCGTCCTCGCCAAGGCCGTCGGCTCGGACATCTTGCAGGGCACGGCCCCTCTCGAGCTGGCGAGCTCCCTCCTCTGGCTGGTGCTTGGCTACGCCTTCTACTGCTGGGTCTACGCGGCAGCGGGTTCGCTCGCGGAACGTCAAGACCAACTTCAGAGCCTGAGCTTTCCCCTCAGCATCCCAATGCTCGTCGGCTACGTCGTCTCGCTCGCGACGGCCGGCTCGGGGAACACCTCCCTCTTCTTCGACGTGCTCGCCTACTTCCCCCCGACCGCACCGTTCGCGATGCCAGTTCTCGTCGGGCTCGGCAAGGCCACGTGGTGGGAGTTCCTCCTCGCCGCGGCACTCTCGGTGGCGTCTACCGTGGCTGTCGCCCGCTTCGCGGCGGGCATCTACCGGCGGGCCATCCTCAGGACCGGTCGGCGAGTGAAGTTGCGGGAAGTGCTCCGCGCTACCAGCTAGTGGCGCTCGCGGTTCACGTCCACAGATGTGGTGTAGCTGGTAGTCGTCCCTGACGAGCTCGACGACGAGCCCGGAGGCGGACATCCACCACGCGGTGCGGCCACCGCGTGATCCTCAAGAAGAGCTTC
>Ga0307373_10003331_pt1 | contig 28001 bp, 16 predicted proteins | sample OX2MG_FD_202534 | JGI IMG/M metagenome (GOLD analysis project Ga0307373, IMG submission 202534) | Soil microbial communities from Risofladan, Vaasa, Finland - OX-2 | ecosystem: Environmental > Terrestrial > Soil > Coastal area > Acid sulfate soil | place: Finland: Risofladan, Vaasa | collected... | reverse complement strand
GCACGCTGGTGGGCCTGGCGGAGGAGGAGCGGCTGTGCGGGCGCAAGCACACCCGCGAGTACCCGGCCCGGGCCGTTGCCTGGCTGCTGGAGGAGGCTGGCCTGACGCCCGGCGATATCGGGGCCGTGGCCTATAACTTCCGGCCGGGCAGCTACCTGGCGGAGGTGCCGGCCGCGCTCGGGCTGGCGCTGTCAGGCGCGACGCGGCGGCGGGCGCCGCCGCGGGGCGGCGGGCTTTGCCCGGGTGGGGGCACGGACCTGGCGGCGGACCCGGGAGCTGGCCTGGCGGTTCCCCCAAGCGCGGGTGGTGCCGGTGCTGCATCACCACGCACACCAGCTGGCCGCGTTCACCGCGTCGGGCTGGGAGGAGGCCGCGCTCCTGGTCATCGACAGCCCGGGCGAGCGGCAGGCCACCACCATCGCCCGGGCCAGCGGCGCTGATCAGCCGCGTGTGCGCACCCTGGCCGCGCTGCGCGACCCGGCGTCGCTGGGGTATGTGTACGGCGCGGTGACCGGGCACCTGGGCTGGCGGCGCGGGGACGAGGAAGGCACCGTGATGGCCCTGGCCGCGCTGGGCGACCCGGCCCGGTTCCGTGACCTGCTGGCCCGCGGGGTGCCGCTGACGCCCGGCGGGTTCGCGGTCAGCCCGGCCTGCTTCCCGCCGCGGACGCTCCTGCCGGGCTCCCCGCGCGTGTCGCCGCGGTTCGTCGCGGAGACCTGCCCGCCCCGAGATCCCGGCGACCCGGTCACACGGGTGCATCAGGACCTGGCTGCGGCGCTGCAGGAACGGACCGGGGAGGTCATGGTTCACCTGGCGCGGCGGGCGCGGCAGCTCACCGGGCCGCGGCGGCTGTGCTTGGGCGGCGGGGTTGCTGCCAACTGCGTGGGCATCGGCCAGATCGTCGATGAGGGCATATTCGAGGAGGTGTTCGTCCCGCCCGCCCCGGGGGACGCCGGGACCGCCCTGGGTGCTGCTGTCGCCGTGCACGCCGGCCGGCGCGGGAGCGGCCCGCTGGCCGGGATCGCCGGCCAGCGCTACCTGGGACCCGCCTTCCCGTGGACATGCCCCGACCTCACTGGCTGGCCCGGGCTCCAGGCCAGGGCCGTGGACCGGGACGCTGCCGGGTTCCTGGCCGGGCAGCTGGCGGCCGGGGTGATCGCCGGGGTGTTCCGCGGCCGGGTCGAGGCCGGCCCGCGCGCCTGGGGAACCGGTCGATCCTGGCGTCCCCGCTGGACCCTGGCGTGGCCGGGCGGCTGAACGCGGCGGTGAAGTTCCGCGAGCCGTTCCGGCCGTTCGCCCCGGTCGTGACGGCCGGCCGGGCGGCCGAGTTCTTCACCCTCGGCCAGGAAGCGCCGTTCATGTCGATGGCCTCGGGGGTGACCAGCCTGGCCCGGCAGCGGATTCCCGCGATCGTGCACGCCAACGGCACGGCCCGGGTGCAGACCGTGACCCCGGCGCAGAACCCGTTCCTGCATGAGGTACTGGAAGCGTTCGCCCGCCGGACCGGTGTCCCGGTCCTGATCAACACCTCGCTCAACGTCAAGGGGCAGCCGATCTGCGGGACCCCGGAGATGGCCCTGGAGTGCCTGTCCGGCTCCGGGCTCGATGCTCTGCTGCTAGAGGGATGGTGGATCACCAGGTGAGGATCGGGTACAGCTTCTGGGGATTCCTGGGCCACGGCATCACCGAGACCCCTGACGGAGGCCGCAGCCACCGCCGCCCGTTCATTGACTGCCTGCTGGCCCGCGGCCATGACGTGGTGTTCCTGCAGGCTGACCGGGACCGGCTGGAAGCCGGCGACGATTGCAGCGCCTGGTACGCCTTCGGCGCTGGCACGCCTGCTGTCGATGTGCTGTTCCTGGTACGGCCCCTGGTGTGCGAGGCGTTATCACGGCGCTTGGGCAGGCCGGTGACCATGGCGTCCGCAGGTCTTGGCCCCGCCGGTACCGCGCAGCACACCAGCCCAGACATCGTGACCGGACTCATCGACCTGGGGAGCGCGGACATGGACCCGACACGACGAGCGGTGCTGGGGGCGGCCGGGCTGTACTCCGCAGCGCTGGCCATCCCCGGATGGGCCGATGTCTCCCGGCGGTTCGCGATGCTGCGCACGAACCCGCACGTGCGCATCGGGCAGGCCGAAGTCGACGCCGTCCGCGCCATGACCGACCACCTGTCGACCCTCGATGACCAGTTCGGCGGCCGGATCGTCCGCCCTATGGCGGCAGCGTTCCTGGTCAACACGATCGCCCCCTACCTGCAGGCCGAGGCCGCCCCAGACATCCGCACCCAGATGCTGTCGGCGGCGGCTGACCACTGCTACCTGACCGGCTACATGGCCATGGACGAACGCGCCGACAGCCTCGCCCAGGCCTACTACCTCAAGGCGCTGGAACTCGCCGGGCAGGCGCAGGATCACCTGACCTACTGCACCACCCTGCGCGGCATGAGCGTCCAGGCCGTCGACCTCGGCCACAGCCGCAGCGCCCTCCACCTCGCCGACGCCGCCTCGGCCGCCTCCCCGCAAGCGGGCCCCCGCATGCTCGCCTTCCTCACCGGACAGCAGGCCCACGCCGCCGCCCAGTCAGGCGATCGCCCCCGGGCGCTGCGGCTGCTCCGCGCAGCGGAAACCGCGATGGACCGGGCCGAGTCGCAGGCAAAGACATTCGGGTCCTACGACCCTGCCTCGCTGAACTACCACATCGCGCAGGTCCGCTATGAACTCGGAGACCGCAAGGCATCCATCGCGGCCCTGGAAACCGCCGACCGGGTCCGGCCTCAGGTCTACCGGCGCGCCCGCGTCCGGCACCTGGGGACGCTCGCCGAGCGCAAACTCGAAATCGGGCGGCTCGAAGAGGCTTGCCGCGACTGGGACCGGATGCTCGATGACTACACCGCCGTGCAGTCCGGTCGCTGCGACGACCGGTTCAACGCGATGATGCGCGCCCTGCGCCCCCACCTGCGTAACCCCTACGCTAAAGACCTGCACGAGCGCGGGCGCACCTTGTCACCGGGACAGCGGAAAACGTGATCACTGAAGGACGGCCGCTCCGGTGGTCACGCTGTGCGCATGCCGCAGATCCGGCGCACGTCGCTGCGTCCGTACGGGTACATGGACGACGGCGCTTCCGGGCTGCGGCGGACACATGCTCGCGCTCACCACGGATGGCCGTTTCTGGGTGGGAGGGAAGCTCAGCCTGACCGCCTAGAGCACGAATGGTTTCTTGACCGGAATCTTGACCTGCCTCACTGGCAGGCCGATGCGGCCAGCTCATGGTCCGGCAACGGGTCGTACGCCCTGAGCGAGAGTCCTCAAGCCGCCCGTTCCGAACCACCAGTAGAGGGCGGCCCGCGAGCCTGCGCGCTCACGCCTGGTCGGCGATGTGGGTGTCCTGGCTTAGTCACCTGCTACGGGGATGTCACCTGACCTCGGCGGCGGGCGGCGTCCGGTCCGGAAGGGGGATCTCATCCAGCCGGGCCGCGACCGGGTTGCCCTCCGGGCCGGGGAGCATGAACCGCAGGTCGCCTGCGGGAGTGCGGTGGTCGGGCAGGTCCCGGACGGCCTCGGCGAGGGCGGCTGCCCGCGGATGCGGGATCAGGCGGGCCCGGTCGGCCGGCAGGAAATCGGGCAGCAGCCTGACCGCCGCTGAGGCCATGTTCATTCCCCGGCGGCGGTGGCCGTCTTCCTCGGCGCGCATCACGGGGTGATCCAGCATGACCGCTGTCGTGGCGAGCGGCGCGAGCGTGTAGGCGAGCAGCAGGCCGTCCCACGGCACTTCGACCTGGATGAGGTCCCCGGCGGTGTCGCTGCCGGGGAGCAGGGTGCAGGCGGCGATGACCGGTCCGTGCCCTGCTGCCGCGATCTGGGAGTACTGGCCGGCGGTGACGTCGGCCAGGTGCGCCAGGCCAGGCAGCCACACGACGGCGTGGCCGTGTATCAGGCCGCCCTGCCACCGGGGGTTAAGGCTGCCGTGCATGCTGCCCTGCCCCGTGGCGGCGGAGGTGATGACCAGTTCCGCCGCGCGGACCTCGGCCGCGATGCCCAGCTGAGCGTAGGCATGGGCGAGGACCACGCAGTCGTCTAAGCACCGCTCGGCCGGGAGGCGGTGATCTGCTGCTAAGGCGTCCAGGAATAGCGGCAGCAGCGCCGTCACCTGTACCGGGTCGGCGGGGTCCCCGTATTCCAGCAGCCCGGTCAGGCGTGCTCCGGCATCCTGCGCAGCAGGACCCGGCCCGCGGCGCCGCGGATGGCGCGCGGGTCGCCGGGCGGGCTTGCGGCCATGTGACTTGGGCACACCGGGCAGGCTACTCCCGAGCCTGCAGCGTCCGCCGACCGCGACAGAGATGCCTGATTATGCCGAGGTGATCCCCGCCAGGGCGCCCCCGGCCCGCAGCCACGAGTACGAGGCCTGTCAGACACTGGAAATGCTGACCGAAGCCGCGGAGATGCCCCGCCCGGCGGGGATTACCAGAGGCTCAGCGCGGTGAGACCATCGGCGGCCGAGGGCAGGCCGGGTGACGGGCGCCCGCACGGTGAGCAGGCACGCGATCCAGATCCCGCAGGTCGAAGCCGCTTTCCGCGCAGTCCCGCTGACTAGCTCCCCAGGGGACGCCGCATCGAGGAGCTAGGCATCCGGCCGACCACCTCGTGGTGACCGAGGCACCCATGTGACCGAGCATCCAGTTTGGCACTTGGGCATCGAGTTTGGCATCGCTCTTCGATCGCCCCCGAGCGCACCAGACTGTCAGCGTCTCCTGTGCCAGCCTCGCGTTCCAATGGGACCTCAGGTACCAACCACCTTGCTCAACGAGTGCCAACTTTCGTGCCCAGGCTCGCCAAACTGCCAAGTTGCGGCCATTCGAGACGCCAAACTCGGCGCTCAGTCACAATCGATGAGAAACGAAGGCGTCGCGGCCGGGTTGTCGAACCGCGTTTGGTGCTACGGCATTCGCTAAGCCGACGGCGGGTAAGGCAGCCGGTAAGCGGGAACCGGCCATGCGAGGGTATGGTCGCGTGCGCTACGGCGAAGCCTAGTGGCCGCCCCGCCGTCCCGTCCGCCGTCCTGGCTTCGGCGCCTCGGCGCTGGCTCGGCATCGTCGTGGACGAGGACGAGGACGCGTCGCACTCGCGCGGTCGCTGAACTCAGTACGGCGGCTGGCAGCGCTGGTCGTGCAGTTGCCAGCCGCGCCCGGTCAACCGCACCGCGAGGGTCGTCATCTGCATGAGCAGGCTGAGGTTAGCCTCCATCTTGAGGGTTGCTACGCCGTCCTGGACTGGGCTGGGCATCTGGGTCATACGCGAGGCACTCCAGGCTGCCCACGAGTCCCCGTGGGTGAGACCGCTGCAGATTTTCCAGCTGAACTCGATCAGGCTGCCCGGCGGACCGCTTGCGTCAACGGCCTTGGCGATCTCCGTGTACGACACCCTGTTCTTCAGTGCTTCTTGATCAAGGCCAGCTCGGGCGGCGATAGCGCTGATCTCGTCTAGCCGGTCCTTCTTGTTGCGCGGGCCTTGCTGCCCGGTCAGCTGCCTGGCCTGCTCGCCGTTGCGGACGTCGTCCATCGCGAGCCGAAGTCTGCGGGCCAGGCGATCCGCCCGGCGGGGCGGCTCAAGCGTCCACACCGCCGCGCACGCATTTTCCAGCGCTCCTCGTACGAGCGCGTAGGGCGCGAACCGGTGGATGACCCTCGCGTCGCGCAATAGGGCCTGCAGGCATGTCAGATGGTCGACCGCGTGGTCGAGCGCATCCCAGACTGCATGGCTCAGTGCGTATGGAAACGCCTGGTCGTCATCTCCGCGAAGGGAACTGCGAAGGGCTGGCCTCAAGCGCGTCGCCTCAGCACTCGTGCGGGCTGCCCAATCTTCGGCTTCGCTCAGCACGCGCAGTGTTTCCGCAAAGTACTTGTCGTCCTCGTCGTCCATGTCGCAACCGTAGGGGCAGTAGGCCTGGACGGCCGAATGATTTGACACTGGATCCACGAAGACAAGGTGCGCTGGAGCTGGCGATACTCGCCGACCTGGATCGCAGAGAACCGAGAACGAGACCGCCGTCAACTCGACAGACACGACGCCGAGAACACCCCTGGCGGACTCGCCAAGGTGTTCCCGTGCCTCGGTAGATGGCGCCAGTGATGTGGTCTCCCGTATCTGACCATCGGTCACTCGCCAAGCAGCGACTCAGCCGCATCGTGCGGTCAGTCGTGCTCCACCAAGTGGCGAACTGGGTGGTCCGGTGGCCCTTGCTTTCGCTGTCGATACAACGGGTAACCCCCGCCAGCAGGTCGAGGACATACGGCAGACGGTCCCGGAAACCGACCTCATCGTCCGCATGACGGCTCAAGTCGGCCAGCATCCGCTGAGCACGTCCTAGCGTCTGGCGCGCAAGGGGCAGTTCCATGCTCGCAGGCTAGCCGACGAAATTGTCGCCATCGCTTTAAGCCTGTTGAGCAGGATGAACTCGTCGCCGTCCCGACGAGGCAGGCGCCTGCTCGGTGCAGGCCACGAGGCACGATGTTACGGCCCAGTTGGCGGCCGCTCCGATGCCACGAACGTCTCTAGTCCAGACCCCGGATGCATGTACACGTAGCCATGCGCCTTGGCCACCTGGAATCTATTGACCTGCCTGATGGCCGTAGCAGGCACGGCCTCGAACCTGTCTGTCCTACTGAGCGCAGCGAGCCGGGTCGGGCTGAGGGGAAGGAAGACGGTGGTTGCGTCGCCGAACGGCACACCGCCGGGGATGCCCAGGGCGTTACCTCCGGCGTCGAAAGAGATGGCCGGGACATCGCCGAGCAGGAATCGGGACTGGCTCCGGCGCGGCCGGATTATCTCCAGGCTGGCTGACGCTGCCATCCTTCGTGTCTCCTCGAAGAGGTCTACGACACGCAGCCGGAAATATGAGCCATTCTCGTAAAGTTGTTTGGCCGTTCTGAGCAGGTCATCCGCGATCTCCTCGGCGACGACTGAGCCGCTGGCGAAGAACCCGTGCTTGCGGTAGAAGAGTTCTTCCATTGCGGGCTGGTCAGCCAGGTACGCCGCTCGTGCGGTGGCGAGAGTCTGCTGCCAGCTCTGGTTCACCGATTCCAAAGTGTCCAGGCTCCGCGCGAAGTGGAGCGCGATCGCATCCTTGATCACGGCGACGTGCTTCGGGTTCTGCAGTACCCGGCGCGTATGGGCGGCGTCGATCGCGGCAGGTAGGTCCTGCTCAGTGCGGCCCCATAGTCGCTCGGTTTCCAGGCTGTCGATCTGTACAAAGTTCCTGAGCTTTCCCACTGCCCCCGGCGCGCGCAGCTTGGCCTTCCCGTATCGGAGGTTGTGAGCAAGCAGTCGATCGCCCTGGGGCGTCGGCCCCAGGAAACGGCGCAGGATGACCTGGGAGACTACGTGCTGCTCCGGTACCATCGGCGATGCGCTGCTGAGCGCCTGGCGTCCGGTATCGACTATCTCCTGAATCCGCGTAGCCGGCACGCCGCTGATCGCCGTGATGTCGCCCTTGCGCTGTTCGACAACGTCAAGCCCGACGACACAGGCAAACAGGACGGCACTCCCGAGCCTTCGTCCCTGGTCTTGGCGCAAGAAGTCACAGAACACTCGCAGGGGAACCGGAAATGCCGGAATTACCATCGTCCCATCGTGGCACGACCGCGGCCTGGCAGCGGCGCGTACCGAGTAGCGGGTGAGCGGCGTGAGGAATTGGCCAGAACGGCGCGAAGGATTCCTGGCCAGATTGTGACTGAGCGCCGATTTTGGCGTCTCGAATGGCCGCAACTTGGCAGTTTGGCGAGCCTGGGCACGAAGGTTGGCACTCGTTGGGCAAGGTGGTTGGTACCTGAGGTCGCATTGGAACGCGAGCCGGGGGGAGACGCTGACAGTCTGGTGCGCTCGGGTGTGACACCCAGCTATAGATGGCGGCCTGGAGGTGATCGACGTGCGGATTCTCGCGGATTCCCAGGTTTTGTTGGCGGGAGTTCCCAGCTCTACTTGGCGGCCTGGTCCAGAGCCTACGACCCGACCTGCACGTTTCGACGGAACCGCCATCTGTTTCTGGGAACCGCCAACTAAAGCTGGGGGTCGCATCGGGGCGATCGAAGAGCGATGCCAAACTCGATGCCCAAGTGCCAAACTCGATGCTCGGTCACAACCCAGGATCCCCGTCGCTGAGGCTGTCAAGGTCGAAGTTGGTCGAATATATGTTCTATGATCGGCCGATGGCAGCGACAGAACCTGACTGCATCACGGTCGCCCGGATTACCGGTGCCGCGCACCGCCACGCGCGCCTGCGTCCCCTCACCGAAGCCGAGCACCGCCAGGCCGTCACCGAACTGAACGAGGCAGCAGCAGGCCGGGCCGACTTGCTGGCCCAGTAGGCAGGCATCGCAGTCGGCTTCCATGAGGGTGAGCCCGACGAGGCGCTGCACCTGCAGGCCGCACAGCTATGCATTGACTCTGGAGCCGACACACACCAGATTCCGCACTGGATCGAAGAAGGGCGGCACCGCGCAGCTAACCCCCGCCGTCGCTGAGGCGAGCCGACCGACGCACGACGCTCTGGCACAGTAAGGCCCCAGCCGCGATGGCCCCCCGGCATGCGAGCCGAGCCGCCATGGGCGAGACTGCGCAGGTGACACCAATATTTGACCTCCTGCCAGTGTCGGCGGCAGGCCGTCAGGTGTATCCCGGCCGGCCGCAGGTCTGCGGTAGGTCCGTCAACGATCATGGGCAGCTGAGGTGGCGGAGGATCTGACGGGCGCATTCCCGGGCGTCGCGGATGATCTGGCCTCCCCAGAAGGACAGGACGGTCCATCCGTCCGCGGCGAGGGCGTCGCGTTTGGCCTTGTCGGCGGCCCGGCGTTCGGCGGTGTGGTGGTTTTCCCATCCATCACAGAACACGGCGACCTTCTGGCCGGGCCAGGCGAAGTCGATGATGGTGATCGGGCGGGGGTTGCCGTCGGTGGAACCGCGATCGCCCCAGGGGTACTGGGCGTGGCCGCGCGGCGCATGGGCGTCGATGAGCGCGACGGCGAGCCGGCGTTCAATGGGCGAGCGGGGCAGCCCGAGGAACCCGTCGGAGAAGGCCGGGATGCGCCGCCCGTCAACGTCGGGTGCGCCGGTGAAGCGGCGGAGGAACCCGGCGGCGAGGTGACGGTCCAGCAGTTCTGCTTCCCGCTGGTTGCCGTAGGAGCGCAGGCATGCGTAGCAGGAGCGTTCGCATGCGCAGTCGTCGAGGATCGGCACCAGGACGGCGGCGACCTCGCCGAAGCGTTCCGCGAGCTGGCGGAGGTAGCCTGCGCCTCCGGGTACTTCCTCGTAGAGCACGGCGAGGCGGAGCATGGCCTCGTCGCTGTCGGGGTCGGGGCGAGGCCAGTCGAAGCCCGCGACTTCGCTGTCGCCCGATTGCAGCACGATGCGGCAGCCCAGGTCCAGGGCAGCGCGGATGCTGGCCAGGAACTGCTGCAGGTTGTCCGGGCGGATATCCAGGTCTTCCATGTCCGGCAGGATCTGCAGGCAGTCCACCCGGCGTTCGGTCATCAGCACGCTGAACTGCAGGTCGTGGTTGGTGCACCGCTTGTCGTGCCAGTCGTGACGCTTCTTCTGCGCCTGCGTCTGGCCGGTACCGGCCGGCGGCTCGAACCACATGCCGCAGCTGGTGCAGATCATGAACTGCTCGGGAGCCGAGCCAGACGCGGTGGTGCGCCCGCGGTTGAGGATGGTCAGGTCCGCGCCGCGCTCCCACTGCAATACCAGGCTCGGTCGCTCGAAAAGCCAGGTCTCGGCTGTCTTGGGGGCGCCGAGGTGGTGGGTGACCTCGAACGGCCGGCGGGATCGCTGTTCCTCGTCGGAGGAGATCCGCTGGCGCCGTTCGGCGCGCATGGCGCGCATGGGGACGGTCAGCTGCGGGAGCAGGTCATCGTTGTCGCAGGACAGGCAGCTGGCCGCTGTCTTGTCGTTGACGGTGTCGCAGCGCGGGCAGATGTTGACCGTGGGCAGGGCGCCGGCGCCCTCGGCGTTGACGAGGTTGGAGCGGCGCAGGTCCACCTCCTCGACGAGCCACTTCGTGCCGCGCGCGTAGACGAGCTGGCCGGGCGCGTAGTCCTTGAGTGCCTGCGCGGAGTCCTGGGACAGCTCGACGCTCTCGCGCTCGAGGAACAGGCTGGTGGTGTCGGTCGGGAACGCGTACGACGGCAGGAACCCCACTGAGCTGAGGTAGGACAGCGTGTAGGCGCGGGAGCGGTCGGTGCGGCGCATCGCTTCCAGGCCGGCGTTGATGCTGACGATGGCCCGGGCGGATTCCCTGGTGCGGGTGCTGGCGGCCTGGTCCCATTCCTCGATCAGGGTCTTCTGCCGCACCCGGTACGGCTCGATCGCGGTGTCGAGGTCGGCGATCCATGAGCCGACCCGCTCGCGGGACCACTCGGGCGTGAGCCAGGGCAGCTGGTCACCGTCAAGGCCGAGACGGAACACCTCGTGGATGCGCGCGGCGATGTTCTCCGCGTCGGCCGCCATCGCGTCCCGGACTGGCTCGATGTCCTGCAGCTGGCCGTCGGGCTTGTCGGAGACCAGCTGCCCCATCCAGACCGGGAGATCCTCACCGCACAGCTCCAGGGCCAGGGCGCGGGCGTGGCGGGTGATCACCCGCTGGTTGTCGAGGAGGAACGCCGGGGGCCGGATGGCGCCGCGGATCATCTCCACCGGGCGGGCGTAGTAATAGCTGTCGTGCGGGAGGCCGCCGGCGAAGGTCACGATGAGGGCGACCCGTTCCTCGCGGCGCCCGGCGCGCCCGGCGCGCTGGGCGTAGTTGCTGGGCCTGGGCGGCACGTTCCGCAAGATCACGGCCAGCAGCTGGCCCAGGTCAACGCCCAGCTCCAGCGTCATGGTACACACCAGCAGGTTGAGATCACCGTCCTTGAAGCGGGCCTCGATCTGCTCGCGGGCCTCCAGCGGCACCTGCCCGGAGTGTTCCTCGGCGTTGATGACCAGCGGGTCGTTCCCGCAGGCCAGCTGCCGCTCGTAGTCGGCGGGGTCGCCGTTCCACGGCCGCATCACGCCCTTGCAGTTGAAGGTGGCGCACCGGTCACGCGGGGAGCGCCCGGGCTGGACGGCGCGGCACGCCAGGCAGCGGTGCAAGGTCGCGGTGGCGGGCCGGACCTCGATCGCCTGCGCGGTGACCTGGCGCAGCCGGATCCGCGCCTTTCCGGTGCCTACCTGGACGTCTTCAAGTATCTGGTGGCGTGCGAGCAGCTCCACGGCCGCGCGGATGGCCCGCTCGACCGGGTCGGATCCGGTCACGCCAGGGAATACCTTGCGGATCATCGCGGCCACCGACCCGCGGTAGCCCATGCTGATCGCGGAGGTCCCTGACAGCTTCACGGTAGTGTCACCGAGCCCGGTGACCGGCTGGCCGACCCGGACTGTGGCGCCGGCCTCGGCGAGCTCGGCTTCAGCCTTGGCTTCCAGCCGGGCGCGCAGCAGCTCGTGAGCGACGCCGCGCCGGGTCCTGGCCAGGTCGAGGATGCGGGCCAGCAGCCAGCGGGCCGCTTCCTCATCGGGCCCGGTGTGGGCCAGCAGCGGGTCCAGGTCCTCGCGGGACAGCTGTTCGAGGCCCGGGTAGCCGATGGTGACCAGTCCCAGCCGCTCCAGGGTGGGCGGGCGCCGCTCGTCGCTGGCGATCTCGCCGAGCACGTCCCACTCGCAGACCCGCAGTGCGCGCTGCCGCGCGTCAGCGCCGGCCGGGTCCTCATACAGGCCGCTGCCGCGCCCGCGCCGGAAGACGTCCTCGACCAGGCTGTTGAAGCTGGCTGGCGGCCTGCCCTCGCGCTCCCGGTCGCGGACTACCTCGGTGACCAGCCGGCGGACCCGCAGCGACCGCGCCCGGCCGCGCAGGTAGCCGGCCTGGAACGCGGTGTCCTGCCGGGAGTCGGCGAACACCAGCAGGCGCCGCAGCATCGCATCCTCGCTCTGGGCGGCGAGGCCGGAATGCAGGCTGAACGCGGTGGCGGTGATCGCCGCCGCGGTCCGCGCGGTGAACTCCTCCACCGCGCCTGCGTTGCGCCCGTAGCCGCATACGGGGCACCGGGTCAGCCTGGGGCTGGCCTCCGGCTCAGCGACGGTGACTTCCCGCGTTGGCGCGCCGCAGCCCAGGCAGGTGGCCGCGCTGGCCGCGGTGCCGCAGCGGACGCAGCGCCGGCCCGGGTACCAGTGGCTGTTCCGCGTGTCCGGGGTTTCCACCGGGTCGGCATGCAGGCTGCGGGCGGCGTAGTGGAGTACCTGCCCTCCGTGGGCGGCGGGTTCGAGGTCGTAGTCCTGGCCGCAGCCCAGGCACACCCCGAGCGGGAATGTTGCCTGCGCTCCGCACCCGTCGCGCGGGCAGACCGTTGCGCCGCTGGGGAGCAGGTGGCCGGCCTCGCCGGCGCACCGCACCAGGTGGGGCAGGCTGCGCAGGAACACGTGCACCTTGGCTTCCAGGACCGGCGGCCCGGCCGCGGTGTGCGTGCCGGCGCCCAGCAGCAGCCAGCCGGCCACCTCATCGCGCAGCTGGCCAGGATCGGCCCCGGCGCGCTGCGGCAGCGCCCCGAGAACGCCGACCAGTTCCTCCACGGTGCGGGGACGGGACAGCTCAGCGCGCATCAGGTCCAGCATCGGGCTGGCCTGCGGCTCACCCAGCACAGCGCGGAGCTGCCCCGTCTCCCCGCCGGCAGCCAGGGCAGCCCGCAGCGCGGCGGGATCGGGCGCCGGGCCGATCGACGCCGGGTCCGGCACGGGAGCCTCGACCGGGGACTCCTCGACGATCGCGTCTGCGCCGAACGGGACGGCGAACAGCTCGGAGGCGAATGCCGCGGTGCGCCGCACGTCGGCGTCGTGATCGCCCCCGGCGCTGACGGTCGCGGACAGCCCCACGCACACCAGGCCGTCGATGTCGACGTGGCCGCGCAGCCGGCGCACCAGGCAGGCGATCTCGCTGCCGAGTGCTCCCTGGTAGGTGTGGATCTCATCCAGCACCAGGTGCCGCAGTACGCCGGCGCCGAACAGCTTGCGGTCCTCCCGGCGGCTGAGGATGAACTCCAGCATCGAGTAGTTCGTCAGCAGGATGTCCGGCGGGTTTTCCTGCATCCTGGCCCGCTCGTGCGCCGGGGTGGCCCCGGTGTAGACCCCGTACCGCAGCCCGAGCGCTTCGCACGCCGTCCGCACCCGGTCTTCCTGGTCGTTGACCAGCGCGTTCATCGGGTACAGCGCGATCGCCTTCACGCCAGGCCGGTGACGCTGCCCGAACGCGTGCGCGACCACCGGCACCAGGAACGCCTCGGTCTTGCCTGACCCCGTACCGGTGGCCACCAGCGTGCTGAGACCCGCGCTGATCCGCGTGATCGCCTCGGCCTGATGCGCGAACAGCCGGTCCACCTGCGGGAACGCGCGGACGACCTCGGCCGGGAGGCCGATCCTGCCAGCTAGCTCCGGCAGCGTGGCATCCAGGCGGAACCGCGGCTGGACCGACAGGTAGGGCCCGCGCCATAGCAGCGCGTCGGTGTCGACCAGGTGCTCCAGCCGTTCCCGCAGGCCCCGGTCAGCGATCGGGTAAGTGGTCCAGGTGAAGCGCCGGTAATCCTCCCGCAGCCGGTCGGCCAGCTCCAACGGGTTCATCAGGCGGTCCCCTTTCCCGGACGGATCCCTGGGCAGCCGTCCTGACGGACTGTCCCGCGCGGCTGCGCATTGGCATCGGATACAGGCTAGCTACGACCGGTGACAGTCTCGGCACCTTCAGCCGCCGCTAGCGGCGCCGGCCAGGCTCGCGAACTCTTTCCGCACTAGCTGCTTGTAGGCGTCATCCGGGCGGACCCGGCTTCCCTCCGCGTCTGCGCTCCCCCGGAAGTCCGCCAGGATCAGCTCCAGCTGATCAGCTGACAGCCCGTACAGGTGCGCGACCCGTGCGTCGAGCTGGGCCCGTAGCGACCTGTCCTCACCGGGCGGCAGCGGCGCGCACTCCACCCCGAGCACGTCGGCGAGCTCGGCGAACTGCGGCGCGCGGCACGTCAGCCGCGCTGACAGCCTGACGATCTCGGCACCCGGGCCGTGGCCGAGCGGGACGTCAGCGACCGGGAGCGTGGCCATGACGGACTTGGTGACGGTGCTGGAGACCTTGCGGCGGACGACGAAGTCGAGCACGAGGCTGTTCAGCAGCCCGACCACGAAGACCATTGCCGGTGCCGGCAGCACCGTGCGGTACCCGTTTGCCGCAAGGTCGAACGCCGACCGGTAGAAGAAGTGCAGCTTGCGGGTAATCGCGGTTCCTGGCGGCACGATAGCGGCGATCACGGTTCTCTCGTCAGTTCCGCGGGCTATCTCCCGGTAACAGGGCCGGTAATGATCGACTGGCAGCTCCAGCACTCCAGATCGTGGCCCGGGAGCCATCAGCCAGCGTTCGCCTGTGCCGCGCCGGAACTGGCCGGGCTTCTTCTTTGCCCGCTTCCTGACGCGCTCGACCAGTGCGCGCTCGCCGGTTCCTTCCTTAAGCCGGTAGGTTGGCTCCGCGAAGTCATGCACGTACTGATGGATGTTCTTTCCCTCCAGCAGCGGAAGGCCGGTCGCATCAGCAGCGAATAGGTGCCGGTCATCATGGACATCGAGTTCTCGGCCCCAGTCGATGGACCAGGCGCCAGCGATCATCGGCTCCAGCAAGAGCGGCCAGTGATCGTAGATGGCGGTGAGCAAGTCGAGCAGGGCACGGTCGCGGGTGTCGGGGATCGCAAGGGTCTCCGGTGCCAGGGCGGCAAGCGTGGCCCTCGGTATGGGCAAGGTACGGCTGTCCAGGTCGAGAAGGTGGTCCAGTCGTGAGACGCTGCTGGTGAACGGCAGGGGGTCGGTGGCTCCCCCCTTCCCGGCGACGAGCAGGAGGAACTGCTCCCGGCTGTCGATCGGGAAAATGCGATTGACGTTGTCGCAGAGCACGAAGCTGTCGATAGTGCAGTGGTCAAGGAGTTCCCGGCGGTGTTCTGCGGTTGCCGCATCGGAGGCGACACCGGAGTCGATGGTCAGCCCCAGCCGGCCTCCGGGTGCGAGCAGGGCAAGCTCCCGTTCGAGGAAGGCACGGTAGTAGTTGAACGTGGTGCCGTGGGCGTACAGCATGCGGTAGAGCCCGGAATTCTTGATGAAATACTTGACGCTCGCCAGCTTGCGGTCTTCGTGCTCCCTGGCCGCAGCGATGTCGGGGCGCTCGGTCATCTCGGCCTGGCGGCGGAGCTTGTCCGCCTTGGTCCTGAGAATCGCGTAGGAGGGGTCGAAGCGACCGTAGAACTCGGCGGCCTTGAATGTGATGCCTTCCCACGGCGGGTTGCCGATGATGGCGTCGAAGCCGGCATCGGGGCGGCGGGTCCCGGTGGCGTCGAAGAAGACCTCGGGGAATTCGATCTCCCAGTGGAATGGCCGGATGTCATCGCGGGTCTGCTGGCGGACCCGGGCCGACAGTGCCCCGATACCCGGGTAGGGGGACGGCTGGCCGGTTTCGATCTGCCGGCGGCCTTCCCGCCAGTCGGCAGCCCGGCGGAAATCGTCAAGGTAGAACGGGGCGATCCACCAGTCGCCGAGGTCACGCAGGCGCTGGAAGTCGTCGCTGCTGATCAGGCGGGCGAAGCGCTGCTCCTTGGCGCGTACCTGCAGCCGGTCGTCCGACGGCGATGCGGCAAGATCCTGGCGGATCCCGATCACGGTCGTGAGATCGGGCCGCTCGACGTCGAACAGGCTGGCCTGTGCCGGGTCGTCGCCGGCCTCGGCGTCGCGGGATTTCTGCAGGGGCGCGGGGAGGCTGTCCCAGCCGTCGGTGGTGGCGCCGATGAGGGCATCGCCGCAGCGCAGGTGGGCATCGAGGAACGACAGGGGCTTCCCGGCCGCTGCGGTGGCGAGCCACAGTGACACCTTGGCGAGCTCGACGGCCATCGGGTTGAGGTCGACGCCGTAGATGCACCGCTCGACGATGAGCCGCCGGTAGGCGGCACGCTCGCGGTCATCGAGCTTGTGGTCAATGTCTTCCCCGGCGCGTGCCAGCGCCTCGCCGTAGGCTTCGGTGAGCCGGTGCACGGCTGGGACGAGGAACCCGCCCGAGCCCATGGCCGGGTCGCAGATCCGCAGGCTGAGGATCTGCTCCGGGGTGGCGTCCTGGGTCAGGGGCCGCAGGGTCTCCCCGACGAGGAAATGCGCGAGCGGCCGCGGGGTGTAGAAGGACCCTGAGCCCTTGCGCTGCCCGGTGGCCTCGAACAGGTAAAAAGTTCCGGGCGGGTAGGTGGCAAGGGTCTCGGCTCCTTCTGGCACCTGGTCGGCGTCGATGATCTGCTCCACGGCGCTCTGGCCGTGTCCGATGACGGCCCGCACTTTGGGGGTGCCGGCGATCTGCGGTTCGAAGGACAGCAGTCCCTCGTAGATGCTGCCGAGCTGCTCGACGCCGAGCTCGCGGTAGCTGATGCGGCGCCGCCCGACCGTGTCGCGGCGGTTGACGCTGCGCACCGGCTGGGTCCAGCACAGGGCGTCGATGACCTCGCGTACGTGCGCGTCGCCGATGATCAGACCGGGGTCATCGAGCAGCTGCCGGCTGTCCCGCGCGAACAGGCCGCCGTTGAAGCCGGCGATCTGCAGCTCGCCGGCGTCGATGCCGTCGCGCAGCAGGCCCCACTGGGCGCGCAGCGCCGCCCACAGGTAACCGCTGTCGGGTTCCCACGCGATCGACGGGTCAGCGGCCTGCTCGCGCAGGGCGCGCAGCGAGTAGCCGCTGTCGTAGGCAGGAGTCCCGGCTGGCAGCAGGCCGCGGTCCTCGGCGTAGGCGACGAACAGCAGCCGGTAGGCGGCCTTCAGGGCGTCGCCGAACAGCTCGCGGGGGGTGGGCTCGGGGGCGTGGCGGCGGCGCAGGTCCGCCAGCGCTCCGTTGGCCACTGCGGTGATGGCGATGCGCACGCCGTCGGACAGGTTCTCGCTGACCCGCTCGGCCGCCTCGGCGCTGGCGTGCTCCAGGGCGTCCCACAGGCTGGCGCCCGATTCGGCGGGGCTGAATGCTTCCGGGCGCAGCAGCGCCCACAGGACGCGCCACTCGTGCTCGTCGCCTAGCTCAGCGAGCCCGGCCAGGTCGATGGCCAGGTAGCTGGCCTCGCCGCCGAGCCCGGGGTCGCGGCGGATGACCCGCAGCTCGGAGCCGTTGGTCAGCAGCACCGCGGGCAGCGTGCCGGTCCGCGCGCAGACCTCGGCCTGGCGCTGCGGCCGGAGCTTCCCGGCGCGCCGCCCGGTCGGTGAGGTGTCCAGGTGCTGGCCCGGTGGCGTGACCAGGACCCAGGCGCGCTCGGTGGCTGCCTCGTCGCATCCTGGCAGCGGCTCGCCGAGGGTGGCCGGGCGTGCGGGGAAACGCCAGCCGAAGCAGGCCAGCCAGCCGAGCATCCTGCCGCGGGACTGGCCGAGGGTGCTGGTCTCGTCGATGTCGGCGACGAGCCGGCGCAGTTCCCGGCGTGCGTGCCGTACCCCGTCGGCGGCGTCGTCCGCGCCGGTACGGCCGCGCTGGTCGTGCAGGAACAGCGCCGGGTCGGCCAGGTAATAGGTGGACAGCGCGGTGCCGGTGACGGTGACATTCAGCATGAGGTCACCTGCACGCACAGCAGGCAGCCGACCGGTTCGGGGGCGCCGGGCTCGGCGACGCCGAATCCGCGGGACAGCTCGCCGCGGCGGCGCTCGAATTCCTCGTCAACTGTCTTCTGTGCCTCGTCCAGGGTGCGGAACGCGCCGTGGCCGGTGTCGGCGAACAGGCCGAGCTGCACCCAGTCCCCGGAAGCTGCCGCGAACCGCCGCTCGGCCTCGGCCAGCTCGGCGTCATGCCAGCGGTCCAGGTCGCTGGCCAGCCGGCTGGCGTCGGCGGTGAGCTGCGCGCGCAGCGTCTCGGTTCGCTCGGCCAGCCGCCGCGCTGCCTCATCCAGGGCGGCTGCGGCTGCTGCGTCGAATCCCGCCGCCAGGAGGTGGCGGGCCCTGTCGGTGGCTTCAGCGCCGTTGCGGCCGGGGCGGGCGCGGAGCCGCCGGATATCCGCCAGGCTGTCGCGGCTGGGCGTGCTAGGTGCGCCGCTGTCGTCGCAGGGGACGAATACCGGGATCAACGGTTCCTCCAGGACGTGCCCGTCATCGGTGAGGACGCGGCCGGTGGCGGTGAACAGCCACCCGTCGCCACCGGAATCGGCGGAGCGCACGGCGACCCGGTCTCGTGCCCGCCCTTCGTACAGCCGGGCCCGGACCCGCTGCAAGACCGCGCGGACGAGCGGGTGCACGGGCGTCAGGAACGCCACGCCCTGCTGCCCGGGTTCGAGTGCGGCTGACCGGGTGAACGTGGCCTGGAACGGCCCGGCCGGCACCCTGGGGTACTGGCTCAGCAGCGGCCCCGCATCGACGGTGACGACGTCCCCGCCGCCGTCGATCCGGCCCTGGCACTGCCGCACCACCGAGGTAACCAGCGCCCGGTACTCCTCGAAGTCGGGCAGCAGCCACCGGGCGCCCTCCCGTGAGGATGTGGTCTCGGCCTCGGCCTGGTGCTCATCGGGCAGGCTGCGCAGCACCATCAGTGCCCCGCTGGTGGCCAGGTAGTCGCGGACCTGCTGCGCTGCTCGTTCCAGCCGGGCTTCCAGCTCCTCGGCGGGCAGGTCCTCCAGCAGCGCGCCGATCACCTCGCCGCGCCCGCCGATGCCCAGGACGTCGCTGCTGGACCCCAGCTGGCGGGTGATCTCGGCGAGTTTCTCCCGGAGCCGCTGCAGGATTTCCTCATCGCGGGTGTCGGCGAGGTACAGGTAGCTGATCTCCACGACGCGCGGCTGGCCGTAGCGGTCTACGCGCCCGTTGCGCTGCTCCAGCCGGTTCGGGTTCCACGGCAGCTCGTAGTGGACCACCACATGGCAGCAGTCCTGCAGGTTCAGTCCCTCACCGGCGGCGTCGGTGGCCAGCAGGACCGCACCGGGCGTGCCCGCGAATTCCTCCAGCACCTCCCGGCGCCGGGCCAGCGGCACCGTGCCGTCCACCCGCAGCAGCGGCGCGATACCGAGGTTCTCCTCCAGGTAGCCGAGGGTGTCGCGGTACTCGGTGAACACGATCACCCGCTCGCCGCGCTGCCCGGCGCGGAAGCCTTCCAGCCAGCCGCGCAGCCGCGTCAGCTTACTGTCGTCAGCAGGCGTGACCGCCTCTGCCAGTTCCAGCAGGGTGCCCACCAGCCGCTGCTCTTCGCGCAGGTCCTCGTCGGGCAGGTGCGCTGCCACGCCCGACAGCGCCAGTTCCTCGGTCTCGTCCAGGTCGGCCTCGGTCAGCGCGATATCCCCGCGGTACAGCTCCATGGCGTCCAGCCGCCGCCGGCCAGCGTGCTCGACCGGCGTGATTCCCAGGCTGGCGGCGCGGCGCTGCAGGCTCAGCAGCAGCGCGCGGGGGCTGGACAGCGCCCGCTTACGCAGTACTTCCAGGGCGAACGCCTGCACGTGGTAGGAGTCGGTGCCGCGCAGCGCGCGGAGCACCCGCTTGCTGTGGCCGCGCAGCCGCTGGTGGATTTCCTTCTCCCGCGCCGTGGGCGCCACCACGATCGGCTGCGGCGGGTGGCGGCGGCTGATCGGCCGGGGCGGGTCACCGCGTGCCACGTCGTCCTTCAGCCGCCGCACCACGTACGGCTTGACCACCGCGGGATCCAGCCGCCCGTCATCGGCGGCGAGATGCGGGGACAGCAGCTGCAGCAAGCTGGCGAACGATTCCTGGTACCCGTTGTGCGGGGTGGCCGACAGCAGCAGCAGCTCCCGGCAATGGTCGGCCAGGACCCGGGCGAGGCGGCTGCGGTCGGTGGCATCGGACCGGCCATCGCCGGCGAACGCGCGGGCCACATGATGCGCCTCGTCGATGATCACCACGTCGAACGGCGGGGCCGCCTGGATCGCCCCGAGGTTGTTCTTCAGGTAGTCCACCGACGACACCGCATACGGCACGGCCGTCCACGGGCTGACTGTCGCCGGGTGGCTGCGGCGCAGCTCCAGCCAGCGCCGGCTGTCCACCTTGGCGAAGTCCAGGTTGAACCGGAACCGCATCTCCTCAGCCCACTGTTCCTGCAGGCCCGCCGGGCACGCGATCAGCACCCTGCCGGCCCGGCCGCGGCGGGCCAGCTCCAGCAGCATCAGGCCAGCCTCGATCGTCTTTCCCAGGCCGACGTCATCAGCTACCAGCAGCCGTACGCGCGGCTGGCGCAGCCCGGCCAGCACCGGCACCAGCTGGTACGGTTCCACGTCGATCCGCCCGTGCTCGACCGCGAGAAGATCACCGCGGCCGTGCGCCATCGTCAGTGCGAGCGCATTGTGCAGCTCAGCTAGCTGGACCGGGTTGCCGACATCGAAGCGCAGAGCAGCCGCCGGCTCGGGCTGCAGCGACGGTTCTAGCGCCGCGACCACTGTCAGGCGGACGGGCCCGGGACGCTCATCAGCGCGCCGCAAGTCGATGAAGGTACTCGCACCGGCGCCGCGGATCTCCTCTATCTCCCACAGCCGGTCACGAAGCCGCACCCGCATCCCGCGCTCATACATCCCGGCCAAGGCTCCCACGCTGCGTCCGGTCACCAGGGAAGCCTAGACCCGGTCCTTCGCGAGTACCGCCGATCTTTCGGGAGGAAATGGGATCTCCGGCTGAGGGCACCCCGTCGCGGCGCGTCAATCGCGATAAGTCTGCGCCGCTGTTTCCTGCTGTCCGGGCGTCCATTGCGGCGGATCCCCGGTGACCGTATTGGAGTCCAGAAGTGGGCCGGCCGGCCTGCCGGCAGTTGCCCCGCCGTCGCCGAGACGGCCGCCTCTAAGGACCACTAATGTCAGCGCGCGATGGCTGCTACTTACCAGCGATAAAGGCGCGGGCGTTGCCGGCAAGTGCCTGGCGAGCGCCTTCAGGATCTGTAGCCCATGTAGCGGCAAGGGCATCAGTGACGGCCAGGACGTCGGCAGGCTCAGCTGGGCGGCTGCCGCTGCGGCAGTACGGGCCGTCGGTCTCGCACAAGATCCGCTCGGGGGGAATCATGGCGATGAGCTGGCGTCCGCGAGTGCTGCGGACCATCGCCGGGTTAACTGAGAACCACAGGCCGGCAGCGAGTGCCTCGTCCGCGATGGCGGCAGTGCCGCTGTACCAGTGAAGGACGGCTCGGCAGGTGGCGCCGGCCAGCGCGGTGACGGTCTCGCGTGCGGCTCCCCGGCTGTGGACGGTCAGGAGCTTGGACTGGATCTGGTCGTGGCTGAGGAGGGCGTCGAAGGCGGCGCGCTGGCGGCGTTTTTCTGCGGTGCCGGTTCCCGGCGGGAAGTCGAGGCCGACCTCACCGACCCAGCGCGCGTCGGGAAGCATGCGGAAGAACCGGCCGAGCTGCCCCGGCGCGGCGGCTGCCCGGCTGCCGGGGTGCAGCCCGAGGGCGACGGTCACGCCGGGCGCCGGGCCCAGCCGGGTGCGAAGCCGGCGATACGCATCCGGGTTGTCGGTCACGGCAATCACGTCAACGGCTGCCTCGGCCGCGGCGGCGAGGATCCGGCGGGGGTCGTTGTAGGCGTCGAGGTGGCAGTGGGTGTCGAGAAGGCGGGTCACGGGAGCCGCCCGATGATTTCTGCGAGCGGGCCCTGCGCGCCGTTCTGTATCCATGTCCGGAGTTCGGCGTTGCCGCGTCGCCAGACCGACAGGTGGTCGGCGTGGGTGCCTTGCGGCAGCGGCGCGTTGCGCAGGACGTCGCTGTCGGGCCGGTCGGCGAATACCCCGTTGACGACCGCTCGCAGGTCCGCGCCCCGGCGTTCGCCGGTCGCCTCGGCCAGGCGAGGATTGGTGAGTGCGTCCCATGCCGGATTCTCGGTGTCCCAGCCGACCGCGGCTAGAGCTGCCCTCCGGATGAGGCACGGGAAGCAGTATCCGCAGTTGCCCTGCTCTCGCTGCTGCATCCGGGCGGCCTCGGGATGCGAGCAGGACACGGTCTCCTTCGCGAGCTGTCTCAGGAGACCTGGGTTGCGGGAGCCCCGGAGCATCTCGCCTTTCGTGGAGTATCCGCAGGGATTGATGACCGGATTCGGGACGCCCGCCGCCAGCGCGGCGCGGCGCAGCAGATCGAGGTAGTAAGGGTGCGTCGTACGGGTGCTGGCGCTGCCGGCACGCGCGCGGGTAAGCGGGACGTTGAGGGCGATATAGCCGTTCTCCGGGATGTAGACGGGGACGGGCGTGCCGCAAGAGGACGCGAGCGCGAGCGCCGCGGCCAGGAACAGGAACGACCGGCTGCGTGTCGTCGTCTCCACGACGGGAAGCCCCGGGTTAGCCCGGGCAGGATTGAGCGGTGCGGGGCGCAGCCAGAGCCGGCGAAGCTGCACTCGCGCCGCCCCGTAGTGGCCGGCGAGGCGGGCGTGCAGCAGCGGCTGCTTCGACGATGCCTGGCCGCCGTCGTAGTGGGCGACCAGGCCCAGTCGCAGTTCCGGGTCGCCTTCGAGCAGGTCGATCACGCCGCACAGCGAGTCGAGGCCGCCGGAGAACAAGGAGACCGCGTCCACGTCCATCGCCGGCTGGCTCGCGGCGGCCAGGGGGCCGAGAGCAGCACACGGGTCGGCGGGTTCCTCATAGGCGGTCAGTGCCCAGTCGTCGCCGGTCAGGAACCCGAGCATGCGCTGAAGCAGGACGGGGTCGAACGTCGCCGGGTCCAGGGCGGGGAACTGCAGCGAGAGCTGCCGGGTCCATGCGTCCGGGGCGGCGGACCGCGGCGAGGCCTTGTCGGCGCAGTACACGGCGGCGGCCAGGACGAGCAGGTCCGCCGCCGGGCGGCTAGGGCGCCATCCGCCGAAGAACCCGGTGCCGCAGTCGATGGTGGCCGCTGGCGAGCCGGGAGCCCAGTCGAGGACAGCTGCGCCCGGGCCGGGCCGGACATCGCGGGTCAGGTCGGTCCGCGCGGCATAGGCCGTCATGCGTTGCCGTCCTGCCCGAGCTTGCCGAGGATGTCGTACACGTCATGGATCGTCTCGTCAGCGAACTGGCGGCCTTGCGGGCCGGACCAGTCGAAGGTGAGCGGCTGGTCCGGCATCCGCAGGATGACGAGATCCTGGATCATCTCGACGATCTGCCGGTCGGCGGCGCGGGCGGCGGCAGGGTCAGTCAGGCGGGCGAGCCGCTCCGCCAGGACGGGCAGCCGGTTGTAGACGTACCGGGCCAGGAACATGGTGAGCAGCGTCTGGAGCATTTCCGGCGTGATCCCGGCTGTTTCGAGTTCCGCCCAGGTAACCGCGTCGGCATACAGCTCGTCGAGCACGTCGCATGCCGCGTCGCGGGCCGCTTGCGACTCGATATCGGCGGCGTCGCCCGCGATAAGCGTGATGAGCCCGTCGAGCACATCGAACCGGTCAGTGCCGACGAGGTGCCCTAGCCCGTACTGATCCAGAGTCGGCCCGAGGCCCGCGTTTCCTACCCCGGCGAGAACGCCGCCGAGCCTCGCCAGTCCGGACGTGCCGGCGCGAGCGCTGCCCGCTGCGGCGGCGGCGCCTCCGAGGACCGCCACATGGCGGCCGAGTACTCGTTCGGCTGTTACCCGGGTCCCGCCGGAGCCTGCTGACGCGGTGCGGGCGTAGTCGGTTGCCGCTCGCTTGAGGGGCGTCCACGCCCCGCCCGTCCCGGTCGCGCGATCTGCCGATGTCCCCATCGTCAGCCGGTGCCGAGCCGTGGCCGGGCTGCTGCGGAAGCGGCGGCTGCGACAGCCGGGATGCTGCTCGCCGCCCATCCGGCCGCCAGCGCGTTCTTCTCAGGTCCGTCAGGCAAGCGCCGCAGGACACCGGGAATCTTTATTGCGGGCAGCGACGCATGCGGGATCCTGCTGAGCGCGTCACAGATCCCCGGGGCGGTCCGCGGCACCCGGGCCGCGAACTCGGCGGCAGCCGGCAGCGCCGCGCCATCCGGGCGGCGGACCGCCGCGTCCAGGACGGCCGCCGCCAGCTCATCCTGGTCTGCTGCCGGAAGCGCCGCGCACTCGGTAAGAGCGTCGCGGCTGACCGCCGGAACATCCGAGGTGATCCGGCCGAGGATGACCCGCAGCGCGGGACGCAGCGCCGACGCCACGGAGCCCACGATGAGCCGGTCACGGAAATAGGTGAAATAGGGGCGCAGGTCGAAAGGGCTGAGGTCAGGCGGAAGCTGCAGCCAGGCGCGGATACGGGGTCGCGCGACCCACCCGGCCGCCTGTTCCCGTGCTGCAGACTCCTCGGCTGCGTCCGGTTTCACGCCGGCCCGTCCCGCCGCCTTTGGGGCCTTGCCCGCCGAGCCCGGCTGAGTGCCGGCGGCGGGCGACCTCGTCTTGGGGCTTACGTGGCCGCTGTCGGCGGTCAGCTTCGCGGGCTGCGGGCTGTCGTCGGCGCGGGCTAGTGCCTCGGCGAGGACGACCTGCCGGGATGGCCCGTCTGATCCCAGCTGCCAGTCGAACAGCGTCTGGAAGTCGTCGCCGTCCCGCTCTTCGAGCACCATCAGCTTGGCGAGGACGTCCGGCCGAAGTTCGACCGAGCGGCGGGCGGCGGCGCGCTTCCGCCAGGTCAGGTCGTTGAGAAACCGCTTGACCTGCCGCGGATTCCCGCGCAGCCCGTCCGCGAGCGCAGGGCTGATATCGCTGGCCCAGGTCAGGTCACCCGAGAGTGCCGGCGTGAGCAGATCTCCGAGCACGTCCCCGGCGAGTGCCTTGTTGTAGGTCGAGCCGAAGGGATCAGCGGTCCGTCTCTCGCGGAGCGCCGCGCAGACGTTTCCGAAGTCTGTATCCGACAGGTGAAGCTCGGTGACCAGGAGGTTGACGTAAGCCTCGGTCTCGGCTGCGGACAGCGGCGGGACGGACACCTGCAGCTGGAGCATCTTCTCCAGGTATTCGTGTCCGATGCCCCTTCCGTCGTGCCGGCGGAGCTCGGGGTACCGCGAGTCGATCGCTGACTCGACAATCTCCCGGTTGGCCGCCACGACGTATGCCGTCCGGGGCGCGTTCAGGAAGAGGCGGATCGCCTCGAATGTGTCGACCACCGTCTCCGGCAGGCAGCGGTCGAGATCGTCGATGAAGACGATCACCGCGTCGACGCCGTCAAGTGAGCGGACGAGCTGGCTGAACGTGTCGCGGAACTCGGCGATGTCGCGGATGTCGTCGCCGGGAACTGCCGGGGCGGCATGCTCGTCCAGCGCGCCCGCTGCCAGCGGTGCGGCGGCGGATGCTACCGCGGCGCCTGCTGCGACGGTCGTGGCTGCGAGCGCCGGGTCGGCTGCCGCGATCAGGGCGGGCGCCGCCGCCGGCATGGCAGCCAGCGCCGCCCGCCCGACCGCCCTGCTGCGGCGCGCCAGTCCGTTGACGAATCTGCGCAGCCGCCCGACTTGCAGCTCGGCTTCCTGGCTGGCGGCCCGGGACTGGCAGGCATCGAGGACCGCCGCCATCAGGGCGGCTTTCACGTCGTCGTAATCCTCGTACTGCCACGGGCTGAATCCGGCGCACACGTACCGTTTCTGCTCGTCCGCCTCCAGCTCGTGACGGGCGATCTTAAGCAGGCTGCTCTTCCCTGATCCCCAGTCGCCGAGCACGCCGACCGTGAGCGGCAAAAGGCGCGGCTCGGTCAGCGCGACGACGAGTTCGTCGACTAGGACGTCGAACCCCAGCAGATCAACATCAGTCTCGTTATCAGCCCACAATCGTTTCCCCCCGCATCTGGCCGCGCCGCCGGCAGGATCAGCACGAGCAGGGTACCGAGACCTGGGACGGACGGGCGCCTCACGACACCCCTGCCCGGGCAGACAGATGAGAACATCTCCGGCAGATCTCCGGCCGGATCGCGCACCCGGACCCGCTGGCTCAGGTGACCGCGCCGGCTTCGGGCACGGCCGCCTGAAGGAAGCCACGTCGTGCTCTGCCTCAGCGGGTGCCGCCGGTCACTGACAGAGCGATACCCGCTGTTCCCACATGCCCCGGGCGAGAGCATTGAGCAGCCGGGACCAGATTGTCGTCGGCCTGACAGAAGATTGGCTCGTGAGCGCTACTGACGACGCATTCGCCTGCTTCCGCCGCAGCCTGGAACTCACCGGGCTGCAGGAGAGCCTGGTCGCCGACCGCCAGGCGAAGGTCAGGGCGGCGGCCGAGGGCCGGCTAGCGGTCAGTGCCTCATTCCTGACCGGCTCCTACCGGCGCCACACGCTCATCACGCCTCTGAGGGAAGCCGACGTTGACATCATGATCGTGCTCGACCGGGACTACCGCCGCCGCGGCGCGCGTGCGGTCCTCGAACTGGTCAAGAGCGCCCTGCACGAGACCTACCCATCATCCAGGATCAGCCGCAACGGGCAGGCCGTGACGATCACGTTCGCCGACTTCACCGTCGACGTGGTGCCTGCCTTCGCGACCCGCTGGTGGGAAGACGACGGCTGGGACATCTGCAACTCCGGTGACGACACGTGGATCAGGACCAACCCAGGGAAGCACATCGAGCTGTCGAGCAAGATCAACCAGCGGACGGGCGGCCTCCTGGTACCTGCCGTGAAGATGCTCAAGGCATGGAACCGGAACGCAGGCCGGCCGCTGCGCAGCTTCCACCTGGAGGTACTGGCCTGGAAGATCCTCGACCCCGGCTGGTTTCTCGCCGGCTGGTGGGGACCGGGAGTCGGCATGGGCACCGACCCTGACAACGTCCGCCGGTTCTTCACCGAGGCACCGGCCCGGCTGCGGCGCAAGCTCGCCGACCCGGCCTGCGGGAGCGCCGACGTGGGGGCCTACCTGAACGGCAGCGCGAGGCAAGACGCGATCTCGAAGATCATGACGGCGGCGTCCAGGTGCGAGCGGGCAGATCAGCTCCGCGCCGACGGCAACGACGCTGAGGCGCGCAGGATCTACCGGCAGGTGTTCGGCGATGCCTTCCCCGGATAGCGGGAACGAGGTCAACGACCGGCAGCGCAGCGCTGAGGCGATTGAACTGCGCCGGGCGTTCCAGCACGGCTATTCCGCGGCCAAGCGCTGGCTGGCCGCACGACTGCTCGGCACTGTCGCGGTGGCTGCAGCCGCTCCCGTGGTGATCACCTTCGCGCCCGGTCTGGAACGCCCGCTCGGCGCGGTCGCAGGTGCCTGGGTCCTGGCGGCACGCCTGCTGCTGCGCCCGGCCCAGGAGCGGGCGACCCGCTTCGCCGCCGCGGTCCAGGAGATGTTCGATCAGTACGTGCTCGGCATCCCGGCCGTCACGGTGTCCCGGCCGCCGGCGTACGAGCAGATCCACCAGCAGGCCCGCCGGAGCAAGAGCAGTTGCGACCCCGGCTGGTACTCCGTCCGGCCGAGCGTCGCCCCGGCCGCCGCCGTGCTCATCGCCCAGCGCTCAGGTGCCGTCTGGTCACGGCGGCTCCACCAGGAGTGGGCCGTCGTGATCGCGGCGCTGGCCGGAGGCTGGACCGTCTTCACGGTCGTGGTGGCGGCTGTCCAGGGTGCCACGGTCACCAGCTTCCTCGTGGCGGTACTGCTGCCCATGCTGCCCGCGCTCCTCGATGCCGTCGACCTCTGCCAGGCACACTGGCGCGCGGCAGCCGAGCGGACAGAACTTGAGTCCGCGCTCGACGAGCACCTGGACGAAACAGCCCGGGGACAGCTGATCGCGCCGGGAACGCTCAGGGCACTGCAGGACGAGATCACCCGCCAGCGGCTCACCCAGCCGGCCGTACCCGACTGGTACTACCGGCTCCGCCGGACCAGTTACGAGAACTCAATGCGGGCTGCTGCCGACCGGCTCGCACGGCGGCTGGAAGCGGCAGCAGAACAACCCTAGATGCCCGGCTGGCCGGGCAGCGTTCCCAGCGCGGCAGCCGCCCGGTCGGCGGCTGCCCGGCTGCCGGCGCTAGCCGCGCTCATCGGCCGTCGCTGCTGTCATCGCGGCTGGCCAAGGACGCGACGAAGGTGCCACGACCCTGCCGGGTGATGATCAGGCCGCGGTCACGCAGCACCTTCATGGAATGCCGCAGCGTCTGGTAGGCAGCCCCTAGATCCCTGGCGAGG